>Ga0209707_1000062_pt1 | contig 71669 bp, 72 predicted proteins | sample EN4Hudsemesocosm_FD_184630 | JGI IMG/M metagenome (GOLD analysis project Ga0209707, IMG submission 184630) | Methane-oxidizing microbial communities from mesocosms in the Hudson Canyon - EN4B Hudson Canyon (SPAdes) (version 2) | ecosystem: Environmental > Aquatic > Marine > Cold seeps | place... | reverse complement strand
TGACGTATACAGTTGGTTGTGGACGAAACAGTGTCGGACTACTTTACAGTTTCATAATTAGTGTATTGTTACTTTTTCTATGTCACTGAAATAAAGGTGTTTATTTGTTGTGGTATATTTATTGCTCTATCTCTATTAAGGATAACTAGAAAAAACACCTTTCAATTTGATTGGATGTATTACAAAGGAAAATACGATGAATATAAAAATGTTGAAATCGGCTGTTGCTGGTTTGGTCTTATCTGTTAGTGGCTTTGCTAATGCTGGATTGATTACCCATGAAGGAAATGACTGGACTGAAAGCCTAACCCCTCCTTTTGGAGCATTAACCACAAGTGTTGATGATTTTTTCATTGACTATGGTGTAGATTATACATTTGGAAATTCTGAGGGTGTTTTCTCAGATCCACCTAACGGACTATGCGGTATTAATGCCAATGGTGTATGTGATCTACTTACAGCCGTTGATGGACAAATAGTGGATTTAGGTACCACTAATCAGAGCTTCACTAGCTTTATTAGTGTTACAGCAGGGAACGCTGCTCAAGGAACTCTTCTGCTAGAAGCCTTTGATATATCAATGAATTTACTTGGTACGGTTGTAAACGGTTCTTCTGGGGTTTCTTCTTTTAGTATTGACCGTAGTGGCGTTTTTGATATTGCATTCTTTCGTGTTTCAGGAAATGACACATGGGGATTACAAGTTGTTTCAATTGAGTCACCAATGTCAGAAATTCCAGAACCAACTACCCTTGCTATCTTCGCATTAGGTCTTATGGGTTTAGCATCACGTAGATTCAAAAAACAGTAGTATAATCTGTTTAATACTCTTACATTCAAGTAATGAGTAAAACATTAAGCACCATTGATTGGTGCTTTTTTATTGCCTGTAGTTTAGCTTAACCCTACTAGTACCATAATTTTTAACTTGAGCAGGCTTGTATCCTTTACCCCTTGCTTTAGCTAAGTAAGATATTCGCCAGATAGCGCTCTGTATCGACTCGTAGTCATCTCTTTTAACATTGTAATAGCAGTTATCAGGAAAGTATTCTGAGCCGTTTAATTGCTGGCATAGTTCTTTCTTGTTTGTTATTTTATGAGGATAATTAACCTTGTGGCCGTCAATTATTAACGCATAGTGATAGTGCTGTTGTTTCTAACTCACTACATCACATAAAACCAATACGCTTTAAGTTGTATTTACGTTTAAGCCATTTAAGGCTATTGGTCGTTATTGAACGTGAGTAAACTAAAGAAATGGCGTCCTCGGCGGGAGTCTTGTAGGTAATATATCTGTTTGTTATTTAATGCTTTGTGTTTTATTGTTGTTTGCTGATGTTACAAATAGTGTTACTAAAATGATAAGTCATTTTGTAGTTGCGGGAATTTTATAACCGTTTACTTTATTCACTGAGAGGTTATGCTAGTTATTTAAACATAAAAATATATTTAGCAAGTATTTCATTTATTGACAATAATATAACTTACCTAATAAAGAAGGATCTTTACATGAAACTAATAATACTCTTTTTATCCTGCTTACTATCCTTAAATGTCTTTGCTGGTGAAGCCTTTGAAATATGGTATAAAAAGGCGCTGGCTGCGGAAAGGAAGGGTGAGACATTGGAAGCAATGAGGCTGTTTAAAAAATCTTATGAACTAGGTTTTATAGGTGCTTCAGGTAATATTGCTTTGATATATTATCATGGGAGGGGTGCTATACCCCAAGATCATCAGCTAGCGGTTAAGTGGTTCCACAAATCTGGCGGCTATTTAATGCTTGGCAATATGTATTCACGCGGGCAAGGGGTACTTCAGAGCGACGAACAAGCTTATATTTGGTCTGCCTTGAATGCTAAGTACAATAAAGAATTTAATAATAAAGAATATATGGCTAAAAAACTAACTTTTTCACAAATAAAAGAAGCCGATATAGAAGTGGAAAAACTCTATAAGGAAATTCAGGATAAAAGGAAAAACCAGCCTGTTAGTCATAAATAGCCATGTAATTTTAAATTACTATGGCTATTACAATTATCAAAAGTCATTCAAAACATTATGACCAAACATAGCATCCATCTGAGCAACAGCCATAGGCCAATATTTTTTTTCTAACTCGGTTATCGCATTCCGCTTTTGCTCAAAAGTTTTCCAGTGTATTCTCTTGGGTTTAGGCCAATAATGAATGCTTTCAAACATATTGTTAACGTCAGGCCAATCATAGCCCCATAGTTCTTTTCTAAGCTTTCTAATTCGTCTCATTAGCCTTTCTTGCGGTCGCTCACTTTGGCTGGCGTAATGTAAGCCTATACATTGCCTACAACCATAAGCTTTTTTAATCGCGTAAAGGTGCTGGCGTTGTTTTTGGCAATAAGGGCAAGTTATGTATAGTTTATTGCTAGCGCTACTGTTATCGCGTTTTAGAGCTATATGGTGGGGCTTATCGTTTATGGTGAATGTTACATAACGAACACCATTTTTGTTTTCTTTTAAGGTTAGCCTTTTATGATCATCACTAAGATGTTCAGAATTGATTGAATAACTACCTAGTGGTGTAGTGAGTAAAGACTTAAAAACGTTGGCATTTATTCGGTGATACTCGCCAGTGTAGGCTCTTGTTTGTGTTCTGCCGTAGTGGTGGCCTTTAGGCATTGCTATTCACTCCGAAAAACTAAAGTGAAAATATATCATCTTCACCTGTTTCCCTGCGAGCTGTAATAACACCAACTTGTTTAATGGGCGCGCAAACAAAAGGCATTAGTTTAGTTAAAAAGTTTAACCTTTGAACAGGGTCTTTAATTTCAGCTAACGTGCTTGGTAAGTTGGTTAACTCATCTTGAATGGCTTTGTTGATTAAGTTCCTGATATCGCCAGCCATATATTTACTGGTAGGTGCTTTCTTAGCTGCTGTCATGTTAAAGCCTTTTTGTAATGATAAGTTTACATTGTATCATTTTTATCTTGTACGAAAAACAGGCTTAACTTACTACTTTTCTTAGGTGGCTATGGGGCGAGTTGTTCTACGTTTGCTTTGCCTTGCTAATTCAATGGCATCAATAATGGTTGCTTGATGTGGGGAATTAGGTAGGAATGTGTTTGTTAAATAAATGTAATAAATACAGTTGATTGCGTACTAAAGAGTGTCGGACTATTTTACAGTTCTATAATCAAAGTATTATTGTCTTTTACTATTACACTGAAATTAAAAGCTTTATTTTAGGTGGTGTGTTTATTGCTTTATCATGGTAACTATAAAAATACCTTTCTATTTCATGGAATGTATCACAAAGGAAAATACGATGAATATAAAAATGTTAAAAGCGGCTTTGGCTGGCTTGATTTTATCTGTGAGTAGCTTTGCTAATGCTGGATTGATAACGTTTGATGATGTTACTCCAAATAGCTTTCAAGACACTACTTTTAATGATTTTACCCTTTATGAGGGTTCTGTTGGTGATTGGTCGACAAACTACGGAATACATGAAGCCTATTCTGGCACTCAAAACATGGTAAATCATAATGGAAATGGATTTGGTTTATTAACATATAACTTAGGTACTTTTGATTTTATTAGCGCTTTTTTTCATCAAGATAATAGGGTGCCTTCAAGAGCAGTTACTTCTTTGTTTGGTTTGGACGAAAACGGAAATACAATTTATAGTACAAATATCACAACAACAAATGATTGGACAAAGCATTCATTTTCTTGGACAGGCATAACATCATTAAAATGGACTGCTAGTTCTGCAAATATAGGTATCGATGACTTTGAATACTCAGTGGCTGACGCCAGTGTCCCAGAGCCTTCTACCCTTGCCATCTTCGCATTAGGCATTATGGGTTTAGCATCACGTAGATTTAAAAAACAGTAAGCTAATCTGTTTAATACTCTTACATTCAAGTAATGAGTAAAATATAAAGCACCATTGATTGGTGCTTTTTTATTGCCTGAAGAAAGTTTACTTACTTCTTACACTTTCTAAATTATTTTCTATTTGCGTTTTTATCTCTTCAGGGTGAATTACATAAGGCAACCTTACCCATGAACCATGGGCATATAAATATATTGTGCTGTAGTTAAATACTCGACCTAACAAAGTACTGACTATTTCAATATTCTCTACGGTTTTAAGCTGAAGCTTATCTAGTCGATGGGTAAATATTCCTGTTCTAGATTGAACCTAATTCTCTGATATTTTAACCACTACAAAATAAGGTGAAAATATAATATGTGCGCCTTTTAAAACGTACAACGTTGGTAGTAACAATAAGCTGTAAACAGTTTCAGATTGGTATTTATCGCCCAGTAAAAATTCACCAAGTAAATTAAATAATAGGTATGAAATATAAACGCCTATTATTTTAAATATGATTTCTAAGAATGCTTCTAATATTCTTTTCCATTTACAAGTCGGGATGGAAATTCCACTTTTCATGCTTGCTCCCAATCACTTAACCATTCATCAGTTGTTGAGTTTAATTCTGCTAGTGACGTAGTTTTGATTTGATTAGGTTTATAGCCTTTCCCTCTAGGCCTAGCTAAGTAAGATATAACCAGACAGCTTCTTAAATAGTCTCGTAATTATTTCTTTTTACTTTGAAATAGAAAATGCCAGGAAAGCGTTCAGAGCAATCAAACTACTCCATCCCATACACCATTAATTTTGTTTCTTCAAAGGAAGATTAACCGTGTACAGTCTATCATTAGCGCGTAGTGATAATACTGGTGTTTGACTGTTTCCTGCTCTCTACACAACATAGAGCCAAAACGCTTTAAACTGTATCTACGCTAAAGGGATTGATGTAACTTGAGTTCTTGGCCGTTATTGAGTGTGAGCAAACTAAAAATGGCGTCCTCGGCGGGAGTCGAACCCACGACATCGCCCTTAGGAGGGGCGCACTCTATCCAGCTGAGTTACGAAGACATATAGTTTTGTATTTAACGAAATGCATTATATATAAAATAAAACAAATTCAAAGCCTAAAAAAGGCTTTAAAGTCGCTATTTTAAAATACGATTAATAATTCGCCTTATTGAGATGGTTTAACGGTTAATAACGCACAACTAAATCATTAATTTGAATATTGCCTAATAAACCTGAGTCAGAGGTTGTTGCCACAGCGCTCTGCATTGATGTACTGGTGACCTTAACTTTGTAACTACTGACCTCAAATCCAGCATAAGATATGCCACTGTCACTGGTGAAATTACTCTTGTGCAATAAGGTAAATTCATCGCCCACTTTTACGCCGTGCCTTTTGCCTAAATTAAACGTTACCTTGTTGCCAGATACTCGCACGATCTTAGCTTGAGTTGGTTCGCACATGATGTTTTCGTCGATATCTTTTGCCAAAGTGTTCAGGGTATTATTAATCATTCTTCCATAATCGCTTTGCCAGAAGGTGTCACTATTTACATCTACCGCAGTACGTTTATCAAAAGTCCAAAGTGCAGTATTTTTATACTGTTTTTCAAATGTTAGCTCACCACTAGTACCATTATATATATACAGCGCAACAGCAAAATTTCTGTTAAAAATATCAGATTCCCAGAACTGCCAATTATTTGTAGCTTCATTGTTAAAGGAAACATCAATGATTTCAGAATATAAAATGTAGTGGCTATCTGTTCTATCGGCTAATGAAATAGACAATTGTTTTATTGCTTCAAAGTTCATACTTTGATTAAGTCGGCTAAATTGATTGACGCTTTTATTAAATAGTTTTGAATCAATATAACGGCTATTGGCTTTAAATTTATTTGATAGTAAGCCAATGGATGATTTATCTAGAGCATATATGCTGCCAATATTAGCTTGTTCTCGGTGAAGTAATTTACTGCGTGTCATTAATAGTGTTTTACGAAAGTCAGCAGAAAAACATTGTTTTTCTTGGGGGAAAATATCAGCTCTAATAGTTACCGTAATAATATCGCTTGAATGTACTTCATCTATTAGCTCTATGGCATTAACACTACCACTGGCTCTAATGCTGATTTCATCTTGTGTCATTAAACCGTTAACCACTTGTTGTAAACTTGAAACTGAAGCGCCAGCAACTAATAAGGCTTTTTTTAATGCATTTTCCATTGCGTGTTGTCTGGCAGTTTCAATGTTGCCATTCTCTATAGTTGCTTGACCTTGCGACTCATAGAGTTGAGCCACAGTAGAAAAGCTTGTCATAGTCATACCTATGCTAAAGCAAAGAATAATATAAGGGTTAAACCATAAACGCATAATGCTTCCAAATTTAAATGTTGGTTTGTTTTCTGCTTACTGTTTTATTTATCGTGTGATTACAGAAGTTGAAATATGCATGTTTTGTGCCGAAGACATATTTATAAAAGCATACTCTTATTTTGGCGTGATATATGCATTGATAAATTATTGAAAATTAACTTTACGCTGAGGAGCACTTTCATGAAAAAGTGGCTTATTTTACCTATTATATTGTCATTAACATCATGTTCAATGGTTGAAAATGATAATTTTTATCAAAAAAACCAGCAGGAAGAGAAGGAAATTGACAGCTTTGATTTACCAAGGCACGCTATTAACGATGTGGTGAAAGGACTCGCCTATCAAATGTTAGAAAGCAGTACTTTTGTTACCGCTAAAACACCTGTCGCTGTTGCCTCGTTTGTTAACTTAAAAGATTTAGAATCAACCAATTGGCTGGGTAATCAGCTTGCAGAGAGTTTTGTTCATGAGCTGCAGCGCCATGGTTTGATTATCGTAGACTTTAAAACCACAGGCCATATTAGGGTAACGTCAGAGGGGGATTATGTATTTAGTCGTGATTGGAAAGAGTTACCGGAACGTCAGATTATTGACTATGTAGTCACAGGTACCATGATTGAGCAAAAAGGCGGTATATTAGTTAACGCGAGAATGGTTGGCATTAAATCAAAAGTGGTGGTGGCAACGGCACAATCGTTTATTCCTGCTTGGGTAATTGGCGATGAGTTAACTCATCAGCAAAACATTAATGATAATGTTAAAATTCGAGATGGTATGATTATTCGCAGTAGTGTGATGTTATCTGAAGATGAACGGGCTGTTGAAATTCAACAATAGGTGATGAGCGATGAAAAATTTACTGATTAAAATGCTGTTATCTGCAGGCCTTTTCTCTTTGTTGGTGGTAACGCAAGGTTGTTCTACCGCTTATGATAAACATGTTCAATGGCAGCGAGTAAAGCCTAAAGAATTTCCTGTAATTCTTGGTATTGGCTACGCACCTATAAGTTTACAAAAATCAGAACATAAAACTCAAAAGATGCTCATGGCGATCAGTGCTTCTAAACTGGCGGCGTATGCAGAGCTGGCTGAGCAAGTTTATGGACAACAAGTTTCTGGCAGTATGACAGTTGCTGACTTGTTAGTAGAAAACAATCAATTGAACTCTTCAGTGCAAGGTTTGATACGTGGGGCAAAAGTTGTTAAAAGTTATCCTGTTGGTGATATTTATACTACAGAGCTAAGTTTGGATTTCGAGGATGTATATCAACTTTATATGGCCAATGCTAACCATAAAGAGATCAAGTCTGTTAAATACTATTAACGATAAAAGTTGGACAAAAAAAAGTAAGCTAATCAGCTTACTTTTTTTTCTTCAATAATTAAACCTACTGAACTATTCGTTAAGCTTTTATGTTTAAACTGCTTAAACCCGCACTTTTCTTACCTTTACCATCATAAGTTATTGCCGACTTATTATGGCTTTCCAGTAAGCTGGTCTTCATACGCTCAACGGCGAGTTGTGATTGTTGAATGATTTGGCCATTAACAAAGTTAAGTTCCTGGCAATCTAAAAGCAGTGTTTTTACATCGTTAAGTTCTTGTTGAAATTCACCAGCAGCTTTACTTTGGGCAAACTCAACGCTTCTGCCAATGGTTAAGTCAAGGGTTTGTATTTCAACTAATAAACTATTTTTCTTGTCAATTACTTCAACTAATGCATCTGGTTTATGCTGTTGCAAAATTTCTTTTTCAGAATGCAACAAGCTGTGTAATGCTTGTAATTGCGATAATTGTTTATCGACGAGTTGTTGTGCTGTTGGTGTGTTCGTCATGTAATGAATAATCCATTATTGTTCTTTGTTACCATTAGATTATACAAATACGAGCTATATGCAAAATGGTATTAAAGCAGTTTAAATTCAAAGTTAGCAATACTCGCGGCTAGTTTTTCAGGATCAACCTTATAATCGCCTGCAGCTATTGCTTTTTGTAGCTGTTCAATCTTCTTTTGGTTGATCGATGGTTCATCACTGGCTTTTTTTTGCAGCTCATTGAGTTGCTTAGCTTGTGGTGTGATCGACACTGAATCTTGACTAGAACGTTTTGTTTGTTCGGTGTTATTTAATGTTTGTGTTGTTTTTTGTTTAACATCACTATGCTGTTCTAGCTTTTGTTTAACTTGTATATTACTATTCAAGTTATTGATATTTATAGCCATAATAAATTCCTGTGGCAATTAAGTATTTTTCGTCTACCTTTTTATCGGCTAAATGACAGATAACTTAAGTCTAATTATAAATTAATTACTACTTTGTTTATAGCATTTACTTGAGCCGTAATTACTTTACCACTTTGTTTGTTCTTTATACTAACTTGATCGCCAATATTACCACTACTTAAAGCCTCACCGTTTGTTTTTATAGTAAAAGTTGGTGACTTTGCAATAATTGAAACACTAGAGCCTTTGCATACCGTGCAAGTGTTTTTTAGTGTTATAAGATGGTTTTTAGTTATTTTCTTTTTTGCTTTACTGCCAGCTATCTTAGTTAAATCATCCAAGTATGCTCCTCTGACTTTATAAGTATCGATATAGGCTATTGCTAGGTTAGAACTATCTAACAATGTCCCTTTGCTTATTGATTTTTTTGCTACAACAACGGGAATTATTGTTTTAATTTTAGCTGCCAAGTAAATATGCCATGGTATTGAATCAGCACAACTTATTTTAATATTTACATTTCTACCATTGAAGTTTTCAGGTATATTTGCAGTTAAGTTGGTTTTGCAGTCTTTGAGTTTAATTCTAGGGTCGATTTTAGCCACTTTTATGCTTATCTTTCCATTAGTTGGAGTCTCTATGTGATCCTTTAGATAGGTTTTGGCAAAATTCTCAACATCGCTTTTAGCAATTTTTGCTGCAAATGTATTTGTCGAAAAAATAGCAATTATTGCCAGAAATGTTAGAAAAATCTTAATATTGCTCATAATATTCATGATCTATTTTATGGAAATTTAAATACTCGTCTATGCTTTAATTAAGGCTTAGGCTAAGCTAATTAGAATACACTTACTAATACGAATTCAAGTGTCAAAAAAAAGACACTTAGTATGCTCTTATTTTTACTATCAAGAATTGTGCCTAACTAGCAAGGCAAGTTCATAACGAGGTTTATATGGCAGGTATCTTAGACTCAGTAAATCAACGAACTCAGTTGGTTGGGCAAAATAGGCTGGAGCTATTATTATTCAAGCTTGTTGGTCGGCAGAGTTATGGCATTAATGTCTTTAAAGTAAGAGAAGTATTGCAATGTCCAAGATTAACATCTCTACCAAAACAAGATCCCTATATTAAAGGTATTGCTCATATCCGTGGTCAAACAATTTCTGTTATTGATTTAAGCAAAGCTACAGGGGGCTCACCAATTACTGATATGACCGACAGCTTTATTATTATTGCTGAATATAACCGAAGTGTTCAGGGGTTTTTAGTTGCGGGTGTTGAACGCATTGTAACCTTAAGTTGGAAAGATGTTATGCCTCCTCCCGAAGGAGCTGGAAAGTCGAGTTACTTAACAGCGGTAACTGAAATAGATAAAAAAATGGTATCTATTTTAGATGTAGAAAAAATCCTTAATGAGATTAGCCCAGTTTCAACCGACTTAAGTGAAGATGTCGCAGATGAGACTGTAGGGACTGAACTTGGTGATCGAATAGTTATGATTGCCGATGATTCTACCGTTGCTCGAAATCAAGTTAAACGAGCGCTAACTCCCTTAGGCATTAATATGGTTTTAGCCAAAAATGGTCAAGATGCGCTGGATCAATTACTAGCGATAGAAGCAACTTGTGAAAACTGTATTAGTGAAAAAGTTGCTTTGCTTATTTCTGATATTGAAATGCCAGAAATGGATGGTTATACCTTAACAGCAGAAGTTAAAGCAAATGAGCGAATGCGAGGGATGCCTGTTATATTGCATACCTCATTAAGCGGTGTATTCAATAATGCCATGGTTGAAAAGGTTGGAGCCAATGACTTTATTCCTAAATTTCATCCTGATGAGTTAGCAACGGCTGTAAAAAAATGGCTGAAAATGGACATCATAAAATAGCAGTTTGTATTGGTATTAAATACATGAAAAGAGCTAGAACAACTAAATGATTAAAGTGAGTAAAAAATAGTGTCAGCACGCCAGCTTGATGATAAAAGCTATCATCAGTTTAGAACTTTTTTAGAGCAGCAATGCGGTATTGTGCTGGGTGAAAATAAACAATATTTAGTAAAAAGTCGATTAGCCCCATTAATGGCTAAATTTGATGTTGCCTCATTAGATGAATTAGTTTCTCGAACGTTATTACCTATTGAGCGGCAATTGCGTGCAGCAGTGATCGATGCAATGACGACTAACGAAACGTTATGGTTTCGAGATGATTACCCCTTTCAATTACTGTCCAAAAAATTATTGCCTGACTTTGTTGGTCGAAGAACACCGGTTAAAATTTGGTCTGCAGCTAGCTCTTCAGGGCAAGAGCCTTATTCAATAGCAATGACAGTTTTAGAGTACCAACAAAGAAACCCAGGAGCATTTCCTGGTGGTGTACAAGTCATTGGTACTGATATTTCCTCTACCATGTTAGAACATTGTAAATACGGACATTACGATAATTTGGCTTTGGCAAGAGGTCTGTCGGCAGAGCGTAAAAGGCAATTTTTTGATAATGGTGACAATGGCATGTTGAAAGTCAAAGATCATGTCAAAAGCATGGTAAACTTTCGCCCACTCAATTTACTTAACAGTTACAGCTTAATGGGCCGTTTTGATATTGTATTTTGTCGAAACGTATTAATTTATTTTGCACCTGAGATAAAATCACAAATAATTGCTCAAATACACGGGGTACTTAATCCTAGTGGTTATTTGTTTTTAGGCGCTTCAGAGTCTCTTTCTGGTTTAAATCAAAACTTTTCAATGCTTCGTTGCAATCCAGGGATCGTTTACCAAAAAAAATAAACTTCCTTGAATATTGAGTACGGTTAAACATTTATAGATAAATGTCTCCCTTGTATTTTCCTAATTATTACCCTCCTTCCATAATTTTGACATTTAGCTTGGCATAAAAATTGAATAGTGTTTTATTAATTATAAAACACTATTGATGGAGTGCTTATTATGGCTATTAGTTTTGAAAAAGCATTTGGTTTACATCCTGCTGGTATGGAAGTTCGGGCACAACGCGCCGAAATTATTGCCAGTAATATTGCCAATGCTGACACACCCGGCTACAAGGCGAAGGGCATGGACTTTCAAAAAGCCATGGCACAAGCTACTCAACATCAACAGGCGGGCATGAAGCGTACCCACGAAAAACACTTCGATGTGCGTATGGAATTAAATAATAACAGTGATTTTCGTTTACCAGATCAAGCAGATACTGGTGATGGCAACACAGTAGATTTACAGTTGGAACGAAACTTGTATCTAACTAACTCAATGCAGTATCAGGCAAGTGTTCAATTTCTTAACGGCAAGATAAAAGCTTTGAAAAAAGCAATTACTGGGCAGGGACAATAATGAGTCTATTTAACGTATTTGATATCACAGCCAGTGGGATGAAGGCGCAATCTATGCGTTTAAATACCACGGCAAGTAACATTGCCAATGCTGACAGTGTTAGCAGTAGTATTGATCAAACCTATAGAGCCAGACATCCAGTTTTTGCCGCTGCTATGCAAAAAGCTGCCGCAGGGCAAGATGATACTTCAGTCGGAGTTGATGTATTAGGTATTGTTGAAAGTAACAAACCATTAAACATTGAGTATTCTCCTGAACACCCAATGGCTGATCAAGATGGTTATATTTATAAACCCAATGTTAACGTCATTGAAGAAATGACCAACATGATTTCAGCCTCACGTTCGTATCAAACTAACGTGCAGTTGGCAGAGTCCGCAAAAAACATGCTCAATAAAACATTATTATTAGGCAAGTAGTTATTAAATAGATACTTGGTTAATAGCTACAGGGTAGCCAGATACTAAGCAGGTGAATAAAGTGCAATTAACAATAGCGACAAATTGTAGGAGTAAAACATGACTACAGTAAGTAATACAAACCCCTTAGATGGCATACGTTGGCAAAACGAAGAATATGAAGTTGCCGAAGAAGGCGGCAATGGCATGTTAACTCAAGCCGATTTTTTTGCCTTGTTAACTCAAGAACTAGCAAACCAAGACCCGACTAAACCAGTAGATAATAATGAAATGATTTCGCAAATGACTGCGTTTTCAACAACCGATGGTGTTGCCGAGTTAAACAAACAATTTGGCAGCTTTGCAGACTCGATGACTTCAAGCCAAGCACTGCAAGCCTCATCGCTTGTTGGCCGTAGTGTATTAGTAAACGACAATGTTTTTGGCATGAGCGAAGGTGAAAGTGTTAAAGGTAAAGTTGTTACCGAAAGCCCGGCAAGCAACGTTAATATTTATGTTGAGAACATTGCTGGCGAAATTATTCAAACAGTGCCCGTAGGTAGTATTCCTGCTGGTGGTTTTGTTTTCAACTGGGATGGCCAAACGTCTGAGGGCGAGCCAGCTCCAGAAGGTGCATATCGCTTTAGAATCGCGGGTTTAGTTGATGGTGAAGCATCTGAGTTACAAGCCATGACCTATCGTAATGTGGAAAGTGTTACCTTAGCTGGCGCTGGAGGCAGTATTATTTTAAACCTTAATGGCGGCAGTAATATGGCACTTAGCGATGTAGTTGAAGTTGCTCAAGGTTAATAATTTAGCTAATGGATATGTCGTTAAATCGCTAAGTTAAAAATTAAAGTTAAGAGTCAATTTAAGAAAATAAACAGTTTTATAAAGTTTTTCAAAATGAGGTGTAAATATGTCATTTAATATAGCATTGAGCGGATTAAACGCGGCTCAAAAAGATCTTGATGTTACGTCAAATAATATCGCCAACGTTAATACTGTCGGTTTTAAGGAATCGCGGGCAGAATTTGTTGATGTTTATGCGGCTTCATTATTGGCGTCTGGCTCAACAAAAGTTGGAGATGGAGTATTAACCTCTACCGTTGCCCAACAGTTTTCTCAAGGCAGTATTCAATTTACCAATAATGCCCTTGATTTAGCTATTACTGGTAATGGTTTTTTTGCTACCGTGCCAGAGTTAGGCAGTTTAGAAACATCTTATACTCGTGCCGGGCAATTTAAACTAAATGCAGATAACTTTGTTGTTAATTCGCAAGGTGGCCATTTATTAGGTTTTCCAGTAAACCCTGATGGCTCGTCCGCCTCGGTAAGTTTAAGTACGACTTCTCCTATTCGCATTCCTACCGCATCTGGTGCACCAACACCAACGAGTGAAGTCGATATTCGCATGAATTTACCCGCCGGTGATGCCTATATTTCTAATGCACCGGGTAACTTTGATCCCGATGATCCACTAACGTTTAATCACTCTACTTCTGTGACTATTTTTGATTCATTGGGTGATAGTCATATTATGACTTACTTTTTTGTTAAGGATGATGCGACTCCAGCTCCAGGGCCTGATAATGCTAATGAATGGATGTTGTTTGCTGCCGTTGATGGTCAAGTTATTGACTTGAAAGAAGAAGCTCCGGGTGCTGCCGCTGCTGATAATCGCGTTGGTGGCGGAGTTTCAGGACCACTAGCACCTGCTGGAGTTATTGGTGCTCGTTTAGTCTTTAATAGTTCAGGGGATTTCATCTCTCAGCTTCCTGCTCTGATCGATGGTGGTATTTCTACTATTGCTTTAGGGGCAACCATTTTATCTAATGGTGCAGATCCATTACAGGAAGTAAAAATAGACTTTAATTTGGACCCGTTAATTCCCAACCCAAATGAACCAACCCAATTTGCGTCTAACTTTGAAGTAACAGCTTTAAATCAAGATGGTTTAGCGGTTGGTCGCTTAACCGGTATTGACATAGGTAAAGATGGATTAGTTCGTGCAACCTATAGTAATGGTACTTCACAGCCATTAGCTCGAATTGCTCTAGTTAATTTTGCAAATGAACAAGGGTTAACTCAGGTGGGAAATACCGGCTGGAAAGAAAGTATTCTCTCTGGCGTTGCACTTGCTGGTGAGGGGGGAACGGGTACCTTTGGTACTGTTAATTCTTCAGCCTTAGAGCAAGCCAACGTTAACTTAACCACAGAGCTTATCGATTTAATTTCAGCACAACGAAATTTTCAAGCTAACTCAAGAGCGCTAGAAGTAGATAACCAACTAAACAATACGATATTGCAAATAAGGTAATAATGTTTAATTCGTTACCTGCTATCTAGCAGTTTTAATATGCTTACTAAAGCGCTAAACCTAGGTTTAGCGCTTTTTCTATATAGAATCTGATATCATTTTAATTTCTTCTCCTCACTCTTCTACCTATCTATAAGCTGTTATTTGTTGTTTTTTCTTTCTGGCACTGTTTTTGCAAATATTTAAATAACGATTTTAATGTTTGGAAATTACCATGGATAAGATGCTTTATATCGCGATGAGCGGTGCAAAACAAAATATGCAAGCCTTATCAGTAACCGCCAATAATTTAGCAAACGCCAAAACTACAGGCTTTAAAGCTGATTTAGCACAAGCTCGTGCCATGCAAGCATTTGGCGATGGTATGCCAACACGAGTTTTTTCTATGACTGAGCGCTCGGGCCAAAACTTTGACAGTGGCGCTTTATTAACCACGGGTCGAGACTTAGATGTGGCCATTGCTGGCGAAGGCTGGTTTGCTGTACAAGCTGCTGATGGTAGTGAAGCCTATACACGTAGTGGTCATTTAAGACTCAGTGAAGATGGCGCGTTAGAAACTAATGAAGGGGAGTTAATTATTGGCGATGCAGGGCCTATTTTTCTTCCTTTACCCGTACAAAATATTGAAATAGCTCGCGACGGAACCATTATGGTTCAACCTGAAGGCGCACCGGTAACTGAGCAAGAAGAAGTTGCCCGAATAAAGCTAGTTAACCCAGATGTGCGTTTAATGGAAAAAGGCAATGACGGCCTATTTAGACGTAAAAACGGTGTTGATGCTGCTGCCGATATTACGGTACGAATGCAAAATGGCACGCTGGAGTCGAGTAACGTTAGTGCGATATCAGAAATGACAGACATGATTGCTTTGCAACGTCAGTTTGAAATGCAATTGAAGTTAATGGCGACAGCAGAAGAAATTGATAAGAGTGCGGCTTCACTGCTACGGGCTTTCTAATTTTTTTAATGACTAGATTGTAATGAAAAAGTTTTAAATGAATAGAATGAATAAATTTAATATTGAGGTGATTTATGAATGCTGCTTTATGGATTAGTAAAACAGGTTTAGATGCTCAAAATAAAGACATAGCGGTTATTTCAAATAACTTAGCGAATGCGAGTACCGTTGGCTTTAAAAAGAGTAGGGCGGTATTTGAAGATTTACTTTACCAAACTATTAATCAACCCGGTGGCCGTTCAGCACAAGATACAGAAATGCCATCAGGTTTGATGCTAGGTGCGGGTACAAAAGTTGTCGCAACACAAAAAATTCATACTCAAGGGGATATGCTAACAACAGACAATTCTCTAGATTTAATGATTCAAGGGGAAGGCTTTTTTGAAATAGCCTTACCTGATGGTAGCTCTGCGTACAGCCGGAATGGTCAATTTACCATGGATGAAGAAGGTAATTTAGTAACCCCCGGAGCAGGCTATCCTCTAGAGCCACAAATAACCGTTCCTCAAGATGCCATGCAAATTATCGTTTCACAAGACGGTGAAGTCTCTGTGCGATTGCAAGGCGAGGCAGAAAACGCGGTAATTGGTCAAATTAACTTGGTTAATTTTATCAACCCAACGGGATTACAGCCTGTAGGACAAAACTTGTATATTCAAACAGCCGTAAGTGGCGATCCTCAAGAAGGTATCCCTGGTCTTGAAGGTTACGGCATGATCGTTCAAGGCGCGTTAGAAACATCTAATGTAAATACCACTGAAGAATTAGTTAACTTGATTGAAAGCCAACGAATTTATGAGATGAATTCAAAGGTGATTTCAGCGGTTGACCAAATGCTAAGTTATATTAATCAACAACTTTAATAACTGAGGGGTTTGTGATGAAGAAATTATCTCTTGTTACCTTAATTTTTGTCTTAGCCAGTGGTTGCGCGACAATTGAAGAGTCTAAAATACTGCCTAATGATCCGGACTTTGCACCTATTTTACCTGAGGTGGAAGAAGATTCTATTGTGCCAACAGGCTCTTTATTTAAAGCTAACTATGTTAATAACATTTATTCAGACTCTAAAGCCCATCGTGTAGGCGATATTATTTCGGTTATTTTAAGCGAAAATACCCAAGCAAATAAAAATGCAAAAACTGAAATTAAAAAAGAAAATACCGCATCTATGGGGGCTATTTCTGGTTTGGGTGGGGCACCAGTAACAATTAATGGTGACTCAATACAGTTTGGTGTTTCTCAAGAGAATGATTTTAAAGGTGACTCAAAGTCTAACCAAGGTAATAGTTTAAGCGGTAATATTTCAGTACATGTTTTAAGGGTATTGCCCAATGGTAATTTAATGATTCGCGGAGAAAAGTGGATAACTTTAAACAATGGTGATGAATACATCCGGTTAACGGGCATTATTCGTTCAAAAGATATTAGTTCAAGTAACACTGTTTTTTCAACAAAAGTTGCCAATGCTCGAATTCAATATGCAGGAACAGGGACCTTTGCCGATGCTAATGAACAAGGTTGGCTAACAGAATTTTTCAACAGTAAATGGTGGCCGTTGTAAACATTAGTGCCATTTACTGTAGGCCAAGTGAATGTTTAACACCACACCGTTATTTAATTTTATAGGTATTGATATGAAAGCAGTTATTAAAATCAGTATTTTGTTATTAACAATGATAGTTACTAGCTTTATGACCTCATCTGTTAATGCTCAACGTATTAAAGATTTAGCTGATGTTGCAGGTGTGCGCACTAACCAACTTATTGGTTATGGCTTGGTGGTCGGTCTTCCTGGTACGGGCGAACAATCTCCTTTTACTGAACAGAGTTTTAAAACCATGTTAAGTAATTTCGGTATTACCATGCCTGAGAACTTAAAACCAAAAATCAAAAACGTTGCAGCCGTTGCTGTGCATGCAGAGTTATCTGCTTTTGCAAAACCTGGGCAAACTATTGACGTAACTGTTTCTTCAATGGGCAGTGCTAAAAGTTTGCGTGGTGGGACTTTGGTGCAAACGATTCTTATGGGCTTAGACGGTAACGCTTATGCCGTTGCTCAAGGCAGTTTGATTGTTAGTGGTTTAGGAGCGGAGGGCTTAGACGGTTCAAAAGTTTTAGTGAATACGCCTACAGTCGGCCGTATTGCTAATGGCGCAATAGTTGAGCGTGAAGTACTTTCACCATTTTCTACTGGCGATCATATAACTTTTAATTTGCGTCGCTCAGATTTTTCTACTGCGCAAAATTTATCGGATGCAATTAACAACTTTATAGAAGGCTCTGCCAGAGCAATCGATTCAACATCGGTTCAAGTAACCGCACCTCGAGATATTGCTGACCGTGTCAGTTTCTTAGCTGTATTAGAAAACCTTGAGTTCGAGCCCTCGTCTCCTGCGGCAAGAATTATTGTTAATTCACGCACCGGTACCATAGTTATTGGCGCTAATGTACGTTTATTACCTGCGGCTATTACTCATGGAGGTATAACGGTAACAATTAATGAAATACAGGAAGTTTCACAACCTAATGCATTTGCCGAAGGAGAAACGGTACAAACAACACAGTCGGCGGTTAACGTAAGTGAAGAAGACTCACGAATGTTTGTTTTTAATCCTGGCGTCACCTTAGACACTCTTGTTAGAGCTATCAACGAAGTTGGTGCGGGCCCAGGTGATGTTATGGCCATATTAGAGGCTTTGGATCAAGCAGGTGCATTAAGAGGTGAATTGATCATTATTTAATGATCATTCAATATTATCATGGATAATCGCTTAGCAGAATCACGCAACTTTTTAGAGCTTAATGGCTTAAATAATATTCGCTTAGATGCCAAGTCGGGTAATAAAGAAGAAAAGAAAGCGGCACTGCAAGAAGCAGCTCAACAATTTGAAGCGATTTTTATGCAAATGCTATTAAAAAGCATGCGCAAAGCACAAGAAGTATTAGAGTCTGACAGTCCGTTTAATTCAGAGTCTACAAAATTCTACCGTGATATGCATGATCAGCAAATGGCAATGGAACTTTCAAGTAATGGCTCTCTGGGCTTATCAGAGCTTATTGTTCGTCAACTAGGTGGCGATGATAACTTTACTCCAAACAGTATATTACGTGATGATGGCGATATTGACAGCAGAAAATCATTCGCTAAAAATTATGCACTGAATAACCAAGAAAAATTAGATGCTTTACAGCAAGAAACATCGCAAAAAGAGCAAGATCTATCACAAAATCAATCCGCTTTTAATGCCAGTAATCCCCTCTTAATTAATAATGTAAGCTCGGCGTCAAATAATCGTCAATCTTTAATTGAGACTTTTAATTCATCAAATGTAGAGCAATTTAAACAGCCTAAAGATTTTGTTACAGCTTTAATAGCTCCTGCAAAATCGGTTGAGAAAAAGTTAGGGGTTCCTTTTGAAGTTGTCATTGCTCAAGCTGCACTCGAAACCGGTTGGGGAAAAAAGATAATAAAGTCGGAGCAGGGTGAAAGCTCGAATAACCTCTTTAATATCAAAGCAGACAGCCGCTGGCAGGGAGATAAAATAACTAAAGATACTTTAGAGTTTGAGCAGGGTACTTTAGTTAAAAAATCAGCACCCTTTAGAAGTTATCAGTCAATTAAAGACAGCGTAAATGATTATATTAACTTCCTTTCATCAGGCGATCGTTATCAATCAGCCCTAAATAGTGTTGGTAATGTGGAACACTTCCTGCATGGTTTACAAAAAGCAGGCTATGCGACCGACCCAAATTATGCCAATAAAATTATGGCAACACTTCGCACAGTCACGGACTTGGTAAATCAGAACTAAAAACAATTAGCTTAATGTTATTTATAGTAGGTTTTTAGTGATTTTGGAGTGTAGAGATGTCAGTTAGTTTATACCAGACAGGTGTTAGTGCTTTATTATCAGCACAGCAACAACTTGCCACCACTGGTCACAATATTGCCAATGTTAATACCGAGGGATATAATCGACAACGTGCTGAGCAAAATGCTGCACCGGGTATTGCATCTGGTAGCAATTATGTTGGCTCTGGCACATACATCGAAGATATTGTCCGTATTTATGATCAATTCTCATATAAAGAACAGCTGCTCAACCAATCAAGCTTATCTAATTCAGACTCTATTCATCTAGACTTAACTCAGCTTAATGACATCATGGCGTTTTCTGGCGATGCAATTGGTTCGTCAGTGGATCTTTTTTATCAAGCAGTAAACGGTATTGCGGATAACCCAAGCGATCTGGGCTTACGTAATATTGCCCTCAATCAAGCCAATATTCTCAGCAGTGATTTTCGTTCATTAACTAATAACTTTGATCAGATAGAAAAGTCGCTTAATGGCGAAATTGAGCAAATGGCCAGTAAAATTTCAGAAATTTCTGTTGAGCTTGCCAAAATTAATGAAACTATTTTGCACAGTCAAAACCTAACACAAGCTGGGCAGCCGAATGATTTATTAGATAAGCGTGATCAACTTGTTAACCAGCTAGGTGAGTTTACTAATGTTACTACCATAGAAGACTCTTTTGGTGTTATGACTGTAATGATTGGTCAGGGTACGACATTAGTTGCTGGTATAACACCATTAACTGTTCGTGTTGAAGCTGGCGACCCCGACCCACTTCAAACAGAGTTGCGTTTAGTGGGGCCAAATTCCACAGTTGCCTTAAGTGGACCAACTGTAGGTGGTGCTTTGGCGGCAAAATATGAATTTAGAGATCAGCATCTTGCCCAGGCTCGTACAGAAATCAATCGATTGGCGATGGCTGTTTCCGAGACTTTAAATGCTGCACAAGCCGATGGCTTAGATTTAAATGCTCAGCAAGGAGCCAACTTTTTTACTGATATAAATGCATTGGCTACTCAGCAAGCCAGAGTTTTATCACCTTCAAGTAATGGTGGAAACTTACAATCGAGAATTAATGTTACTGATGTTTCGAAGTTGCCAACAGACGAATTTGAAATTCGTTTTGATGGCACCGATTACATCATGACTAATATGAATGACAAGTCGACAACAAACCTTGGCAACCCAGGAGCGGGGACTTATACAACCGCTTTTGGTTTTGAGTTTATTGAAGATGCAGGGGCGCCTGCTAATGATGATTCCTTCGTTATTAGACCTACTGAAAATAGTGCGGCTAATATGCTTGTAACACTCACTGATCCTGCGGGAATTGCAGCAAGTAGTGCTGTTGATATAACGCCATCAGCCAATAATGTCAGCGCTGGCGAAATTAAAATCACGGATATGATAGACCCCATAGCGGCTCAAACTGCGATGCCAATGCGCATTGATGTGTTAGAAAGCCCTGTCGGTGTATTTAATTACACCATTACTGATAATTTAGGTGCAACCTCTGCTCCTATTGCTTATACGCCACCAGCACAAACCATTAATTTGCCTCCTTTACCAGCTACAGCGGCATTTACTGTTGAAATTACGGGTTCACCATCAGGTATTGCTCCGAATGCGCCTGAGCAATTTTTTATTGGTGATGCATTTGGTTTGGGTAACTCTGGAAATGCCGTGTCGATGGCACTTACCCAAGAAAAGGGCACAATTAATGGTGGTAGAGAAACGTTTAGTCAAAGCTTAGCCAAAACAACGTCAGTGATTGGTTCAAAAGCAAGCTCCGCTGAATTAGTTGCCGATACAGCTCAAGCATTATATACCCAAGCGTATAATCGGAACCAAGCGACATCAGGTGTAAACTTAGATGAAGAAGCTGCCAATATGCTGAAATATCAACAAGCCTATCAAGCTGCATCACAGATTATTTCAGTGGCAAACACTATTTTTGATACTTTACTAGCTGCTGCTAGATAACACTAGTACGGGAGCACAATAATGAGAGTCTCAACGGCACAATTTTATTTTCAAAATACCCAACAGCTTAGTAATAAGCAGTCTGAAGTAAATGAACAAGTTCAGTATCTGTCTAGTGGTAAGCGAGTGCTTACTGCAAAAGATGATGCTGTCTCTTATGGTACGTTAGCCGGCTATAAGGATGAATTGGCAAATATTGAAAAGTATAAGCGGAATATTACTCAAGCCGAAAATAGAAATGATTTACAGGATATTTCTTTTGCAACAGGTGAAGATATTATTCAAGAGTTGAAGCAATTATTTATTCAGGCGAACAACGGTACTTTGTCTGATGCAGATTTAAAATCATTAGCTGAGCTCGCTGGTAATAGCCAGTCTCAAATGCTTGATATCGCCAATAATAAAGATGAAACAGGTGGATATATTTTTGCTGGTTATCAAATTGATGTTGAACCATTTGCTAAACAACCAGATGGGAGTGTTAATTATTTGGGTGACAGTGGGATTAGGGAGCTGCAAATTGCCAAAAATGTCATGGTTAATACTAACCAACCCGGAGATACCGCCTTTGAAAAAGTACCCAATCCAATGGGCGACTTTTCTGCAAATTATGTCACCAATACATCGGGGATTTCAGTTAATAAAGCTGTTATAGCTAATCCAGGTGCTTACAATTCGGTCGCTAACCCCCCTGATTATAAGTTTGTTTTCAGTGCACCAGGTGATTTAACTGTAACGGATGGTTTAGGGGCGACTGTTTACCCAACGGCTCCTTATACTGCTGGGCAAACAGTTGCCTTTAATGGTTTAGAGGTTCAAATAAACGGCAATCCTTTGCCGGGAGATGAGTTTGATTTAACTCCCCAAGAAAATATTAGTATTTTTGACACCATCAAATCAGCGATAGATTGGATGAATGTTGGCGCTTCGCCAGTTGATCAAACACAACATGATGTTGATTATGGCGAAATTTTGACCCAGCTCAATAGTGCTCTTAATCATATAACGTCTCAACGAACCGAGGCCGGTGTTAGAGGGCAATTAATCGAGAATCAAGAAAATAATCATCTGGATAGAGAGCTTAATTTAGCTCAAGGGCAATCTAGTATTGAAGATTTAGATTTTGCAAAAGCAATATCCACCTTTGAGCAGTCTCAAGTAGCTTTACAAGCCGCTCAACAAACTTTTGTACAAATTAAGGGCTTATCTTTATTTAATTATATTTGATTTTTTTATTTTTAATTATTTTGGCACACAATATGCTTTATTAAATGTGAGTCAAAAAAAACGTAATGTGGTTCCAAGTTAATGTTGTTATCAGCAATTGAACCACTACCTAAACTTAGGAGATGATAGCAATGGCATTAGTCGTCAACAGTAATATAGCTTCCTTGAACTCTCAACGTCAGTTGAATAATTCAACCAATGAGCTACAAACAAATTATCAACGTTTATCATCAGGTAAACGTATTAATAGCGCCAAAGATGATGCGGCTGGCTTGCAAATATCAAGTCGTTTAACTGCACAAATTAATGGCTTAAACCAAGCATCACGAAATGCAAATGATGGTATTTCTTTGGCGCAAACGGCTGAGGGAGCTTTGGACGAATACACTAATAGCTTACACCGTATGCGTACCTTAGCGGTACAGTCGTCGAATGGTTCGAATAACTCAACAGATCGAGCTGCATTGAATGCAGAGTTTTCTGAATTGTCTGTAGAATTAACGCGTATTTCAGTTGATACTGAGTTTGGTGGTGTGAAGCTTCTTGATACTTCATATAATGAAGCATTCCAAATTGGGGCTAATAAAGGGCAAACTATCACCATTCAAATAAGTGCTAATTTAAGTGCTGGTGGTGTAAGTGTATCTCAAGGTGTATCTACATTTACTAAAGCACAGTCTGTTATCGCAAAAATTGATGCAGCATTAGCAACAGTGAATGGTGTAAGAGCTGATCTAGGTGCGAAACAAAACCGTTTTTCTTCAATTATCCGTAGTAATGATAATACTGCAGAAAACGTTTCGGCATCACGTTCTCGCATTGAAGATACTGACTTTGCGAAAGAAACAGCTTCATTAGCACGTAGTTCGGTATTACAACAAGCGTCAAGTTCGATGTTAGCGCAAGCGAATCAGCAACCTCAAATTGCTTTATCATTATTACAGTAGTCTTGTTTTACGGATAATAATTTGATTAAAAAAGCCCTTTATTGGGCTTTTTTGTTTTTTAATGAAAATAAATGTTAAATATTAAGTCTTTTAAAATAGTTACTTATGTTGTTTTATTTGTGATTTTAGTTTTTTTTCATAAAAAGTTTAAAGATTTTTTTATTGCTACCGATAAAGTTATCAAGAGGCGTTAATTACACTTTTACATTAAACCCTCGGAATTTTAATAATCAACGGGTCGAGACCCTAGGAGCATTATCATGGCTTTAGTAGTAAATAGTAATATCGCATCATTAAACTCACAACGTCAATTAAGTCGCTCAACTAATGACTTACAACAAAACTATCAACGTTTGTCCTCAGGTAAGCGTATCAATAGTGCAAAAGATGACGCGGCGGGCTTACAAATCTCAAGTCGTTTAACTGCACAAATTAACGGTCTTAACCAAGCATCACGTAACGCAAATGATGCAATATCTTTAGCACAAACTGCTGAGGGTGCATTAGATGAGTATACCAATAACTTACAACGTATGCGTACATTGGCTGTACAGTCTTCAAACGGTTCAAACAATACTTCTGACCGTGCGGCACTAGATTCGGAATATACTGAATTATTTACTGAGTTATCTCGTATTGCAAAAGATACTGAGTTCGGTGGTGTGAAACTACTAGATTCTTCATATGATGAAGATTTCCAGATTGGTGCTAACAAAGGTCAAACAATCACTATTGAAATTAGTGCTGGTTTAAGTGCTGCAGCTGTAAGTGTAACTATGGGGATTTCAACGTTCACTAAAGCACAGTCTGTAATTGCAAAAATAGATACAGCATTAGCAACAGTGAATGGTGTGCGTGCTGATTTAGGTGCGAAGCAAAACCGTTTCTCTTCAATTATCCGTAGTAATGATAATACCGCAGAAAACGTGTCAGCATCACGTTCACGTATTCAAGATACTGATTTTGCAAAAGAAACGGCTGAACTAGCACGTAGTTCGGTACTGCAGCAAGCATCAAGTTCGATGTTAGCTCAAGCGAATCAGCAACCACAGATAGCATTGTCACTACTATAGAGAGTGGTAGAGTACTGACAATTAAATGGCACTCTACTTAGGGTGTCTTTTTCGTTTTACCATTGGAGGTTCTTATGGCGATGCAAATTACAGTTAATGGCAATGCTAATGATCAATTTTCTGAGCTTGTTTCATCAAAGAATAATGTCAATAAAGCTGCTATTATTGATAAAGAAAAGGCAGCGGAGGTAAAACTTCAGCAGTCTGAGGAAAAAGCTTCTCTTGTTGCGCAAGAAAAAGATTCAAAAGAAAGTGTGATTCAGGAAGATGATTCGATATTACTTGATGAAGCGATGGAAAGTATTGCAGAATTTATGCATTTATCAACGCAAAATATAAACTTTCAAAGAGATGACAGTACTGACAAAACTATTATCAAAGTATTTGATTCAGCAAGCAAAGAGTTAATTAAACAGTTTCCTTCAGAAGAGGTTATAGAAATAGCACAGAAAATTGCTGAATTACGTCAAGATGTTGGTTTGAAAACTGGCATACTTCTTGATGAAAAAGTTTAATTGTATAAAAATATTTTAGTTATTACGTAGGAGGACAAATGAATATTACTTCGGCTGGCATAGGTTCAGGTCTAGATTTAGAAGGTATTATTGAAGCATTTGTTACAGCTGAAGCTGTTCCTAGTGAAGTTCGACTACAAAATAAAGAAGACCGATTAACGACTGAACTTTCCGGTGTCGGTACTTTTAAGTCAGCCCTGTCTAGTTTTGAATCAATTCTTGCAAAAATGGCGGATTTAGAAGACTTTAACAAACAAACAATTGATGTTAGCTCTTCTGATATTGCCGTAACAACTAATGGTTATGCAAGTAATGGTAGTTTTGCTATCGAAGTTAAACAGTTAGCTCTTGGCACTCGTTCTGAGTCTACTCTTTTTGGTAGTGCTAGTGATGTTGTAGGCTCTGGAACATTAAGCTTTACAGCTGGTACAGAAACCTTTGATGTTGAAATTGATCCCACAGATAGTTTATCTGCAATACGTGATAAAATTAATTCGCAAAGTGAAAACTTTGGTTTAACGGCAAACGTAATAACAACGAATGACGGGTCGTTTCTTTCCTATTCTTCTGAGATTACCGGACTTGATAATGAGTTAGCGGTTACTACCTCTGACTCATCTCTTGATGCAATTTCTACCAGTGCAGTGATCAAACAAAATTCTCAAAATGCGATGATTGAAGTTGATGGCAATTTAGTTACCAAATCAACGAATGAATTTAAAAATGTCATTGAAGACGTTACCATTACCGCAGTAAAAGCTAATATTGGTGAGATCACCAACATAACTATTGCTCAAGATGAAGATAATGGTAAGAAACTTATTGATGATTTTGTTGCCGCTTATAATCAACTTCGCAGTACCATGGATACATTGAGTAATGCTGAAACAGGTGATTTAGCTTTTGACCCTAATATTCGTCAATTAAAATCACAACTTAATAGCATAGTTACCGATTCTATTAGCGGCATGGCTAGTGGCTTTTCAAGTTTGAGTGATATCGGTATTACCATAGATAGAACTGGCCGATTAGAAGTTAACCCTGTTCCTATAGGTACTTTAGAAAGTGGAAGTGATACATTAGCAAATGCTTTAGAAAGTAATCTTAGTGAGATTGGCGAGCTTTTTGCATCATCTAATGGTGTTACTGCCCAACTAAATACGCTTATTGAAAGCTATAATGGTAGTGATGGTACACTTACAGTTCGAAAAACTGCGTTGAGCCTCGAAAAGGCAAATATTAAAGATGAGTATGAAGCTTTAGAAACAAGACTTCGTAACTATGAAGATACCCTTAGGAAAAAGTTTGGATTTTTAGATCAAACTGTTTCTCAATTTAATGCAACGTCGACTTTTTTAACTTCAGCTTTGGCAAACCTAAACCCTAAAAGTGATTAATACTTGAAAGGGGGTAGAGTTAGGAGTAATTTTATGAGAAAAAATCTAAAAGCATATAATCAAGTTAATATTGAAAGCTCTCTGTTAGCAGCTAATCCTCATCAAATCATATTGATGATGTATGATGGGTTGTTAGAGAGTATTGCTAAAGCTAAAGGTGCTATTGAACGTAATGATTTAGAAACGAAATCTAAGATGATGACTAAAGCTGTCAATATTTTGGCTGCACTAGAAAATTCACTAGATGCTGAAGCGGAGCCTGAAATATCTAAAAACTTTGCTACTTTGTATAATTACTGTATTGATCGCTTAAATGAAATAAGTATTTCTATGGAAGTACAAGGGTTAGTGGAGGTTATAGAATTTTTAAAACCTTTAAGGGATGCATGGAAAGACATGCCTGAGACATCCAAGCAAGAGGGCATAGAACTTTTAAAACAAAAAGATCAACAAGTATCCCAAGCTGCCGCTATTTAATGCATAACTTTGAAAAACAATGTCATGAAGTACAAGAACTCTCTTGCTTAATTGTCAATAGCCTTGAGCAAGATGAGTTTGAAAAAGCCAATGTATTACTAGAAAAACGCTTAACCATTTTAAAGCATCTGGATGAGTATGTTAATTCATCAGAAGATTTTGATATATTAATACCCTTCTATAAAAGCTTCTTACAAGAAGTTCAACAACAAGACAATACACAGTTAAATCTCTTATTGGCTGAAAAGTCAAAGCTAAAAGCGCAATCACTGAAGCAAAATAAGACTAAAACTGCTTTATCTGCATATAATAGTGTAAAGCTTAGCTAGTAATCTCTGTTAAAAATTAATTTTAAGTTAATCGGTACAAGTATTGCTTGTCTAAAACTATCAAGTAGTTACAATTAATAAATTGATTGTTAATGGGCATAATCATGACTAAAAAGAATGTGTTAGTAACGGGTGCCGACGGATTTATTGGTTCACACCTAGTTGAATTATTAGTCGCTAATGGCTATCAAGTTAGAGCATTAGCACAATATAATTCTTTTAATCATTGGGGATGGTTGGAAGATATTAAATGTCTAAGTGATGTTGAGGTCATCACTGGGGATATTAGAGATCCTCATTTTTGTCGGCATATCACAAAAAATATTGATATCGTTTTTCATTTAGCTGCTCTAATTGCTATTCCTTATTCTTATGTTGCACCTGAAAGTTATGTTTCAACTAATGTTTCAGGCACTTTAAATATTTGCCAAGCTAGTATTGATAACAATGTTTCTCGAGTAATTCACACTTCAACAAGTGAAGTCTATGGTACTGCACAATATGTACCTATTGATGAAAATCATCCTCTCCAAGCTCAATCACCGTACAGTGCTTCAAAAATAGGAGCTGATGCTATGGCGATGAGTTATTTCAATGCTTTTGATTTACCACTAACTATTGCTAGACCATTTAATACTTATGGACCTCGACAATCTGCACGAGCCGTTATCCCTACTATTATCACCCAAATTGCAAATGGAGAAAAAAGCATTAAACTCGGTGATGTGACTCCAACAAGAGATTTTAATTTTGTCGAAGACACATGCAGAGGTTTTTTGTTGTTGGCCAACTCAAGTAAAACAATTGGCGAAACAGTTAATATAGGTTCAAACTTTGAGATAAGTGTCGGTGATACTTTAAATATTATTAAAGAACTCATGCAAAGTGATGTGGAGTTTATTGTTGATGAACAGCGTATTAGACCGGATAAGTCTGAAGTGTTTAGGCTTTGGTGTGATAATTCTAAAATAAATACTTTAACGGGGTTTATACCTGAAACGGATATCAAATCAGGTTTAAAGAAAACAATAGCATGGTTCACTTTATCCGAAAACTTATCTAAATATAAACATCAAATTTATAATGTTTAATCAATGGGATTTATGATTGTTTATAGTTAAAGTGTATTTTTAAACAATCACTTAGTGATAATTAAAAGTTAAATCGTTAGGGTTAAACAAATGAAAAAAATTGCCGTCTTTACTGGTACTCGTGCTGAATATGGATTGTTGTATTTAATTTTAAAGGGCTTAAAAAGTAACTCTACTATTGATTTACAGTTATTAGTTGGCGGCACCCACCTATTAACTGATTTTGGTTACACCATCAAACATATTATCGACGATGGTTTTACCATTACAGAGGAACTTGATTATCTATTAGCATCAGACTCCCCAGTCGGTATCAGCAAATCTTTAGCTCGTGCGACTATAGCAGCTGCAGAAGTTTTTGCTAACAATAAACCTGATTTACTTGTTTTGCTAGGTGATAGATTTGAAGCTTTGGCGCTTGCACAAGCTGCAATGATTGCCGGAGTGCCTATTGCCCATATTCACGGTGGTGAGTTAACAGAAGCGGCAATGGATGATTCAATTCGACATGCAATTACCAAGATGTCTCATTTACACTTCACCTCTACTGAAGTGTATCGCCAAAGATTACTACAATTAGGTGAGCAACCAAGTACTGTATTTAATGTGGGTGCTCCAGGCATTGATAATATAGTTAAGCTTCCACTTTTATCTAAACAACACTTATCACAAAAACTTAATATTGATTTGTCAGCCGCTTATTTTTTAGTTACCTATCATCCTGAAACACTCAGTCATAAAAGTTCAATAGAATCATTAAAGAGTTTGCTTACCTCATTTGAACATTATCAAGATTACAAATTAATTATTACCTACCCAAATGCTGATATGTACGGACGCTCATTAATCGACGCATTAGAGTTTTTTGCTAAAACTAATAAAGATCGAGTATTTTTATATGAGTCTATTGGCCAAATAAATTACCTGTCTGCGATGAAATATGCCTCACTCGTTATTGGTAACTCATCAAGTGGAATTATTGAAGCGCCATCGTTTCATGTACCTACAGTAAATATTGGTGATAGGCAAAAGGGAAGGTTAGCCAGTGAATCCGTTATTAATTGTTCTGATGATGTTGTTGATATTGTTGCTGCAATCAAATGGGCTTTGTCTGATAGTTTTAAAGAGCAAGCATTAACAGCGAGTAATCCTTATGGTGAAGGAGATGCGTGTCCTAAAATTATTGATAAATTAGTTAATCATGAAATTAAAACCTTGAATAAGCCTTTTTATGATATCGAGTTTGATCATGTTTTATAAATTTTTAGTAATGAAAACTGTAAGTGGGTACTGATGACTACATTAATAATTGCTGAAGCGGGAGTGAACCATAATGGCAGCGAAAAATTAGCTTTTGACTTGGTTGATGCAGCGGTTGCTGCTGGTGTTGATATTGTTAAATTTCAAACGTTTAAGGCAAAGGATTTAGTTACTGTTAATGCTCAACAAGCTGATTACCAAGTTAAAAATTCGGAGAAAGTTCAAACTCAATATCAAATGTTAAAAGAACTAGAGCTAAGTTTTGACAGTCATTTAGCGGTTAAATCTTACTGTGAACAACAAGGTATTGAGTATTTATCTACCGCTTTTGATTCGCAAAGTTTGCTGTTTTTAATTGAAACGATGAAATTAACACGTTTAAAGATACCTTCAGGCGAAATTACTAATGCCCCCTTTGTTCTTGAGCATGCAAAAAGTGGTTGTGATCTTATTGTTTCAACCGGTATGGCAACTCTGAAAGAAATTGAGATAGCGCTTGGAATTATTGCCTTCGGCTTTTTAAATAAAAAGAGTGGAAATAAACCCTCCTTACTAGCTTGTAAAAGTGCATATGAATCTACGCAAGGACAACAATTATTAAAAGAAAAAGTTACTCTTTTGCATTGTACAACTGAGTATCCTGCACCGTTTAATGAAGTTAACCTTAATGCTATGACAACGATGCGAAAGGTTTTTAATTTGCCTGTTGGTTACTCCGACCATACAGCTGGTATTGTTATTCCTGTTGCAGCTGTCGCGCAGAAAGCTTGCGTAATTGAAAAGCATTTTACATTGAGTCGCCAATTGGAAGGACCTGATCACAAAGCCTCAATTGAACCTAATGAGTTAGCTCAAATGGTGAAAGATATTAGGACGGTTGAACTTGCTCTCGGGAATTTTGAAAAACAACCAACAGAGTCAGAGCTAAAAAATAAGGCGATTGCTCGAAAAAGTATAGTTGCCAAAGTGCCTATTCTAAAAGGTGAGAAATTAACATCGGATAATTTAGCTATTATGAGGCCAGGTGACGGTTTGTCACCAATTAACTATTGGAAAGTAGTTGATACTTATGCTGTTAAAGATTTTGAGTTAGGTGATTTGATCTATTTAAGTGATTTAAGTTAACGATAGAGCATGTTGCTGGTTTAAATCTTGCACGATTAAAACAGTAAGTGAGAAAGCGAACACAATGTACGTTTATTAATTATTTTATTTATGAAGTAATGGAAGGTTTAGTTATGAATCATAGATGGCAAGACATAAAAGTTTTACCCACAACAACAATGGAAGAAACCATTAATGTTATTGATAAAGGTGCACTGCAACTTGCTATCGTAGTTGATGAAAATGATGTTCTATTAGGTGTCGTGACAGACGGGGATATCCGTCGTGCTTTGATCCGACATCATAAAATGGATTGCCTTATTAGTGAGGTTATGCACAAAACCCCTGTGGTTGCAAAGCTAGGTACACCTCGTAATAAATTACTCAGTTTAATGAATGCTAAAGGTTTAAATGCAATTCCATTATTGTCTGATGGCAAATTAGTAGGGTTAGATACATTACAAAGGATTATTGAACGACCTAGTTATGATAACCCCGTTTTTTTAATGGCAGGGGGATTTGGAACACGGTTAAAACCTTTAACTGATAAATGCCCTAAACCCTTGTTAAAACTTGGAGATAAGCCTATTTTAGAGACCATTCTTGATAGTTTTATAAGTTCAGGTTTTCACCAGTTTTATATTTCTACTCACTATATGCCAGAGGCAATTGAAAGTCACTTTGGTGATGGTTCACAGTGGGGAGTTCAAATTAATTATGTTCATGAGAGTAAACCTCTTGGTACTGGAGGAAGTTTAGGCTTATTGCCAAAAAACTTGCCAGATTTACCAGTAATCATGATGAATGGAGATGTCCTGACAAAAATAGATTTTGAACAATTATTAAATTATCACAATGAGTTCAAACCTGTTTGTACTATGTGTGTCAGAGAAGAAGAATACCAAGTACCTTATGGTGTTGTTGAAGCTGAAGGTAATCGAATTACTAGTTTAGTGGAGAAGCCTACGCATAAATATTTCATCAACGCTGGTGTTTATGTTGTTAGTAAAGAAATGATAAATGTGGTTGAGCATAATGAAAGGATAGATATGACCGATTTAATTGAAGGTTATATTAATAGGAATGAACATATTGCGATGTTTCCTGTTCATGAATATTGGTTGGATATTGGCAAGATGGTTGATTTTTATCAAGCACAAAAAGATGTAATGCAAGGTGGTCGTTTTGAAGGATAAAAAGGTTTTAGCTATTATTCCTGCAAGGGCAGGTAGCAAGCGTTTACCTGGAAAAAATAGTAAAGTACTTTGTGGGAAACCGCTTGTGCAATGGACAATTGAAGCGGCACTAAATTGCCCTCCAATCTCAAAAGTGATTGTTAGTACTGACTGTGAACATATTGCTGCGATAGCCAAAAAATGTGGAGTGCCCGTACCATTTCTTCGTCCGGAAGAAATTGCTGGAGATACCGCGACGGCAATAGATGTGGTAAGGCATACGGTTAGTTACCTAGGTGATCAAGGTGATACATATGATTATATCGTTTGGTTACAACCGACGTCTCCGCTAAGAACTTCAGAGAATATTATTGAAGCTTTGAACACTTTTAAAAATAAAAAAGCTGCAGGTGTGATCAGTGTCTGTGAATGTGATCATTCCCCTCTTTGGAGTAATACTCTGGATGAGCAAGGTAGTATGCAAAATTTTCTAACAAGTTTCTTAAAAGAAAATCCTCGCAGCCAAGCTTTACCTACTTATTATCGTTTAAACGGTGCTCTTTATATAGCTACTGTTGATGATTTACTTAAACAAGGGACATTTTTTTTAGAGAATGATTTATATTCTTATGTAATGAGTCGAGAGTCTTCCGTTGATATTGATCACCATTTAGACTTTAAGTTAGCTGAGTTTTTATTAGCTGAAGAGTTAGATGATGCAGCCGTCAGTTGATTTTTCTTACTTTAAATAGATAATTATGTAAATAATTTATTTATATAATTTTATTAAGCAACGTAAAAAAGGAGCTCATTATAGAGCTCCTTTTTTATGAGTAAGTTATACGAAAGTACAAGCGTTACTTGTTAACTCGCTATAGGACCTGCAAGTTTCACGGCCTTTAAATTAAATGAAACTTTATGTTCGGCCATGGGAATAATATAATCTTTCGCTGTTGACCAATGCTTTTCCGATTGTTCCAATAACCTTAAGTCTTTCAAGTAAACTATTTGTTGTAATCCAAGTAGTTGTACTGCTGAAAATTCATGAGAAATAATAGCCGTAATTTTACTGGCATCACCTAAATCCATAATATATTGTTCTAAGTCGCCATTGTATTGTTCTAAAATTGATTCTTTATAGTTGTAATACCACTCTGATCCAGGATAAGGAGTGGCAAAATGAGGTTTTGCTGTTATTCCTAATTTTATGAGTGCCTCGATCGTATTTCGAACACTTTCAAAGCTTTCTTCGGGAAAACCAATAATAATATTAGGGATAGGTTTAATACCAGAGTCCATGCAAGTAGCAATACTGCTCATATTTTTACGCGCGTTTGAGCCTTTACCTAAGTTTCGCAGAATTTTAGGATCAAAAGATTCCAGTCCATAAACCAAATGAGTGCAACCTGCTTCATGCATTATTTTTAAAGTGGCAGGACGATGTAACCCTGCATGACTAGTACCATTCCAATGAACTCCTGTACAATTTTCATCATGAGGGATTCCTTGTTGTCGGCAGGTGGGTTGTAAACCGGCTTCGATCCATTTAGCACACAACTCTTTTAACCAAGTTCCTTTACTTGCTACATCCATGGTCATTAAATTTTCATCAATAAATGCCGCAAAATCAATATTGTATTCATCATATAAGTGCTTAACCATAGAAACGATATAGTCGGCACTATGGTAACGAATATTACGCCCATAGGTGAATACAACATCATTGTCACCATTTTCATTTTCTTCAATTAACATGTCACCAGTTGTACCTAAGTGCCAACAATATTTACACGTTAATCCACAGCCAAAACTACCATTGATATCCATTCTACGTTTAGAAGTAAACGACTCTTCACTGAAAAGACTTGCTGAATTTTCAAAATATATATCTAGAGGGAATAATTCCCAAGCAGGCCAAGGTAGCTCATCTAATACGGCAATATTTGCTCGAACCTGAGTTAGAAAACTTTTACCAGTAAGATCTCTGTATATAATGCCTTGAACACTGGCGTAGTCAAAAGTTTTGTCATCTATTTTATCTAACACTGCAGGGAAGGTTACAAAGGATTCTCCTATACAACCCACATCGATTTCAGGAATCCATTCAAAAATTTCGTGAGGCATAGAAGTTAAAAAACCACCACCAGCGATGAGTTGAGTATTGGGTGATGTTTCTTTAATAAGTTTGCAGGCTTTTTTGATGTAATTGTAAGTGGTGGTAAGTCCGCCTATACAAATAGCATCCCAATCATCGGCCTGACATACTTCTATAATTGACTCAATCGGTAATCGCCAAGCATTAGCATCATAAATTTGCACTAAATGACCATTGTTCATAGCAATTTTAGCTAGCAACGCGATACCATAAGGAATATGTCTTGGTACATCTTCCTCACGAACAACGGGATTAATAAATAAAATTTTAGCCATGAGTTGTTCCTTTTAAGTACTTTTTGATAAAAAACTATCGAATGTCATACAAGGTAAGTTATCAGCAAAAAGTGTGCCCGCCTCTGAACAATTTATAGTTGTACCTGATGATTTTTCAAATAACTCTAAAAAGTTTTTCCGATACCAAAAGTAGGTTGGGTCGGTATAAAAACTTTCTCCAGTCAGTGGGAATATAAATTGAGGAAATAACTTTTCTAATTCTTGTCGGTTTTCAACAAACTCTTGAAGCTCATAATAGGTCTGTGTCATCTCAAGGGGAGTTTCACTGTGGTAACCTAAATCCATACCGGTAATGGCAACTTCTGGAATTTTTAGTATTGCGTTAGTAAATAACCATGCAGCTGTACCAACTGTTCCGCCGGTATTCATGCAGGATTTTTTATTTATATTATATATCTGACGAGTTAAGCTACTAGGGTCTTGGGGGGAGTCAACAATAGGGTTCCACCAATACATCTCAAATTTTGCTTCCATAGCTCTTTGCACAACATTCGAAGGCGCAGATGAACAAATGATTAGTTTAATTTGTGGGGCGTACTTGTTGATAAGTTCAATGTTTGCTTGGTTTTCTTTTATCGAGTTGTTTCTAAATTCAACATCAAGGTCTTGTCGAGAAAAGTAATCATCGTTTCTAGTATTTTCTTCAAAGTCATCATCACCAAACCATCTAACAATTCGAGTAGGGTGAGGATCAAGTGTTAATACGTAATCAGGGATAATACCGTTTTTTAAACATTTTACTAAAGAGCCATCAATGGCAATAATTGCACCTTTGTAGTTAGAGTTTTTAAGTTTATTTAAAACATCAAACTTGTGTAAACTCGGCCCTGCACTAACAACAATCGCAGACTGTTGTTTCTCTTTCGATAATGTTGGTAAATCTTTGAAACTTTTTAAACAAAAAGGGGAATTTTTTTCAGCATTAATGATTAAGTCATTGCTGTGCCACTGTTTACCTATGTCGGTTATTTTTTCAACAACACTGACAAACTTATCAGGTAAATTATTTACACTCATATTATTCTCTTATTATTTGGTTTAAAAAGTCCGATAGATTTAATTACTCTTCTTCGCCATCCCAAGTTAAATCAGTACGTTCAACGTAAACCATACTGCCACCTATTGAGTTAAGTGCGGCTTTTTTAAAGTCGTCAGCTAATGTTGTTTTTTCATCACCAGCACTAGGACTTTCTACTGTTTTCTGTGTGGTGAAGTTACCTTTTAATAAATTACTCATTTGACGCCTCTTTTTGTGCAAGTTGTTGGAGATAAGGAACTAATTCATATTGCATTATATCGGCAACAAACAACATATCATTACGCTGTTGTGCCTGACTCATTACCTGTGTGATATTTGCTATGGTTTCATTTTTAGATAATCGATTTTGATCTGAGTATTCGATTAAATGATCAATAAAGGATGTGAAACTTTCACCCGAAAAGCCTTCCTCAGCTCGTCTAATATGATGAGCGCATTTGACAACAATTTTTTCTATCATTGTTAAGCTAATAGTATTACTCATTTCACTTTAATTACCTTGTCTTATTATTGCGCTAAAATTTCAATAAAATGCTGAGCTTCAACATTTTCAGGGTCTTGAATAATAATTTGACTAAATGCTTTTTTTGCCTGAGCAATATCTTGTATGTCTATATAAAGCTTACCTAAAGATAGCCTTGCTTTAATATCTTGGGGAGTTAACTCTAAATAGTCATGAAGTACATTAATTGACTCTGGAGTTTTACCATTAAGCTTAAGTATCGTGGCATATTTGGGCATGTGAATACTTGTCAAACTGGCCAATGTCTTAAGGTGACTTTCAGCTTTTTGATAATTTTGAAGTTGAATCTCTATTGCTGACATTTGTACTAATTCATCTTCAGCAATATGTTTGCTATTAATAGCATTAAAAAAGTCGATGGCCTGTTCTGGTTGTTGATTTAATAAAGCGTTATAAGCTGAACATAAGTTTATTAAACTCTCTAAATCAGGCTCTTCGCGAGTTAACTTTTTCAGGTTATCGATTAAATGGCTTAAGCCATCGCTATTCTTGGTACCAAACATGTAAACCGCTTTTCGGTTTACGCCATCTAAACTGCTATGGGCTTTTGTTCTTTTTAAATGTGCAGTATCCGTATTTTTTAAAATTTCAAAGTATTTTTCAATGTGCTGTTCAAATTGAGCTTTAACTTCATCATCAAGTTGAGAGAATAGTGCTTCATTCGCTAACTTCCAGTTATATGCTCGGCCAAATTGTTTATCATTCTTCCATTGCTCTAAAAGGGGCTGATAGTTTTTTTGTTCACGGTACTCTTGTAACCTAGATTCTATTCTTTTTTTAGCACTAACTAATACGGGTTTCAAGCCATCTATGGTTTGAATAAAACATTGATAATAAGTATCACCTATTTCTTCCATCTCTTCATCTGTCCACTCTTCATCACCGTCGGTACGAGCTATTTGTATAAAGCGGTGAATAGCATATTTTTTTAAAAAAGTGGTGGTTTCATCATATTTACCGGTTAATTTTTTTTCTGCTTGATCTATTCTTTGTTTGATTTGTGCGTTTTTTTCTTCACTTGCGTAAGTTTTATATAAGGCTTTATTATCTTTAATTGCTTTTTTTATAATTCGAGCAATTTCATTTAACTCTTTTGTTAATCGGTCAATATCTTTAAGTACGCTCTTATATTGTTTGATATCTTTTTGACCGTATTGTGCTCTAATATCGGCAAATATTTCTTTAGTTTTATCAGTTTTAATAAAGTTGATTTTCTCAAAATTAATTTGAGAAATATTATCTATAGCGGCTGCATTGGGAGATAGGTTATAGAAATGGCAACCTTTTTCTAATGCATATTCAGCCTGTGACTGGATGGTTTTACTTGCATGTAAAAAAGTCATCATAGTTTCAGCAAGTTTACCGTCATAGGTTTTCACCCACTGTTCACGTTTACCAAGAACAGGACCAACTTTAGCTTCGTTACTTCCCTGAGCATGAGTAAGACCATTACTTGCGTAGCACAGATCAACCCCTGAAAGAAATATACGCTTAAAGCCTAACTCAGTTGCTACTGATAATGCACAGTTAGTTACTGTTGGACCAACCATGTTAATATTTTCTTTTAATAACTTACTTGGCCAAGGAACACGTTGTCCGTCATTAAAGTTAATACCGTTCCATTGCCCTAATAAACTGGGTACAACATAAGTCGAATGAAGGAATATGGAAGAGTCTGCCATTTGTAACATCTCTTTACTGACATCAAAACTGACTTCATTTGGATCAACTGAAACGATAAAGTGAGGTTTTATATTTTCACTAATTAATCGTTTTGCAATACGAGATACGGCAAAAATCACGACGTTATTATCAAGTGACTTTAATTGTTCAATGATTTCATCAAGTGAAGGGCCGCCACCTAGTACAATACAATCCATACCAGAAAACTTATTTTCAAGGTCACTCATTGGATTGATGTTTTCCGCGAGATTTTCAATTTGCTTCACAACAAATTGAGCCCGATATAAGCTTACTTTGGTAACATGCTGAAGCTGTTCCAGCTGCATGGAGAGTGATATATTGTATTGATGATAATAGCTGGCATATTCATCTGTTGCCGCGGTTGATTTTACATAACGAACACGGTTAGTGTACATGTATGCTTGAAGGTTTAACTCCTCTATTTTATCTTCCCATTCATCAAAGCTACATAGCGAAACCTTATCATTCCAACTGGTAAAACTAAGTTGAGAATTTAAATTTTCAATAACATGTGTTGAGTCAATAAATAGATAACGAGATCCTTTAGCTATTTGATTTTCAATAATATAATCAATTAGTAAACCAGAGTCGCAGCCTAATATAATATAGAAGTAATTTTCATCAGAGAATTTTTTTCTATAAAAACTATCGAAAGTAACTTTTGCTGTATTTTTCTCAAAAGTGCTTCTATTTACAGAGTATAAATATGGCTCACCAAATTTACTAATACGATATTGTTCAAATTGAGCCACAGCGTCTGTCATTACATGTTCCTAATTGATAATAATGTGATCTTAAATGATGCGTTTGTTACTAAACCGTCAAATTCTCATTGTTTGTAAAATCATATTTAATAACAGAAGAGTAAAGCAATTAATAAGCCATAACCATGGCGATAACTGCATATTTAAGTAATTAAATTAAATTTTATATTTTGAGTTTTGTTAGCTGCTCTTTAAATAGACGCTTCTAAATTTTTTAAATAAGGGATTAACTCATATTGAAGAATATCAGCAACAAATGACATGTCATTTTTACTTTGAGCCTCTGCCATGACGGTAAGTATATTATTTATATTTTCATTAGAATTTAATTCTCTTTGTGCAGAGTACTCAGAAAATAAATCTATAAAAGTTAAAAGGCTTCACCTGTGCTTCCTTCTTCCGCCCAAAGAATATGTTGCACCGTGCGAGAGGCAATTTTAGTTATAACACAAAGGTTAACTCCCTTATCGGGTTCGGCCATTTTAAAGTCTCGTTAGTTTGCATTTGTTTACTATATATTAAAAGTTTAAGTATAGTTAACCAAATGTTATTATTTTTTAGATTGTAGTTGGAATTTTAAGTGGTAGTAAATGACTGATATATTGAATGAAAACCTGAAAGTTATTGGAGCTCGCTGGCCTGATGTACTAGCTCAAATTGAACGAGCTGATATAAGTTCGTTAAATGTTGTTTTAGAAAACAATACTCTGTTGATTAATGATATTCAGTTAACAAGCAATTATGACCGAGAAGCTGAGGCCAAAATCCAAGTGCAAAGAATTCCTTTAACATCACCTCAAGCATTTGTTTATGGTGTAGGTTTAGGGGATGTTCCGCTTCAGCTTTTAAAAAGGGATAATCTTAAATCCATAGTTGTTTGTATTTTGAATTTCGATCTTTTTTTACATTCATTAAATGCGGTTGATCATACTTTATGGTTATCGAATCCAAAAACAAATTTAACTACATCTGAGCAATTGAAAGATGTCTACAAGCCCTTTGTTGCTCTTCCTGCTGATTTGAACTTTGCTGATGATAATTCAGCGAAATTACGTGATCGGGTGGTTCTAGAGTTAGATCAAAGTTATATTTCCAGAGGTCATGCGGGCAATAATATAAATACCTCATTAAACATTGCAAAAAATTTAGCGTTATTTTCCGGTGATAAAGATGTTTCTGAATTGTTCAATACTGTAACGGGTACTATCTTTATTGCAGCAGCAGGTCCAACACTTGATGAAAACATTTCTTACCTATTTAATAGTAAAAAATCATCCAATCCTTGTTTCATAATTGCCTTAGATGCGGCTCTTAAACCTCTAGCTAAAAATAATATTGTACCTGATGTTGTTGTTAGTGTTGATGAACGTAGTCATCAAATTTTGCCCAAAAATATAAATGATTTTTTTAGTAAAACTTCATTAGTTTATTTTCCAATAATTAGTGCTAATAACATCAATAGTTGGCGAGGACCTCGTTATTGTTCATACTCGACTGGTTCTGTGTATAAAAATGCAGAGAAACATTTTCCTAAAACCAAACTTGAGTCATTTGGTAGTGTCATCCATGTTGCAACTGACTTAGCAATAAAAATGGGAGCTAAAGAAGTTATATTTCTTGGTGCTGATTTTGGTTTCCCTGATGGTGAAACTTATGCCAAAGGTCAAAAACATGAATTTACTAGTGCATATGTTAATTCAAAACACTGGGTTTTAAACGGTAAAGGTGAAAAAATCCCTACAATGCTTAATTATCGAGGTTATTTAAGAGATTTAGAGCGTTATATAGAAAATATTCCACACGTTCGCTTTTTAAACGGCAGTGCAAGAGGTGCACTTATTGGTGGTACAGAGTTATTTCAAAAGTAATTGCAGGTTTTCAATAATAATATTTTGTTGTTCTGCCAATGAAGGGTAGAGTGGAATCGTTAAGCAGTGTTGGTAAAAAAGCTCTGCTTGAGGAAAATTCCCCCAATTAAAACCAAGTTCTTGATAATAAGGGTGGGTATGAACAGGAATATAGTGAACCTGACACCCAATCCCTTTTTCTTTTAAGCCATGATATAGCTCTACTCTCGATAATTGGCTTTCTTTTCTTAGTTGAATAACAAATATATGCCAAGGTGAGCTACAATTTTCAGGAACCGATAATAGTGTTAACGGTAGGTCTTTTAACGTTTTTTTGTATATTTCTGCTTGCTGTTGTCTTTTTTCGATAAACAGAGGTAATTTTTTTAGCTGGCTAAGCCCTAGTGAAGCATGAATATCGCTCATTCGATAATTAAAACCAAGTTCATGTTGTTCATAATGCCAAGGTTCGGCAAAACTTTTATTCATTGACAAGGGATCTTTAGTAATTCCATGGGATGATAAAAGTTTAATTTTTTTAGATAACTCTTTGGAGTTAGTTGTAATCATTCCACCTTCACCTGAAGTTATAATTTTAACTGGGTGGAAACTAAAAATTGTTAATTCACTATATTGACAGCAACCAATGGTTTTATTTTGGTAAGTTCCACCAATGGCATGAGAGGCATCTTCAATTATTTTAACACCATAGGGTTGGCAAGCATTATGAATAGCTTCCATATCACAGCTTATACCGCTGTAATGAACAACAATAAGAACTTTTGGCAAAGTTTTCTTTAGGGCTGCAATTTTTAACTTTTCAGTTAAACAACTTATGCTGATACAACCTGTGGTTATGTCAATATCAACAAAGTCTACATTAGCACCGCAATAGCGAATTGCATTCGCTGATGCTGTAAATGTTAATGGTGTTGTCCAGCCAATATCTTTATCATTTAGGCCTAAAGATAAACAAGATAAGTGCAGTGCTGCAGTTGCACTACTAGTTGCCATTGCGTATTTTGAATGAACATATTTTGCTACAGCAGATTCAAAAGCTGGAACTTGTTCACCTTGAGTAAGATTAGATGATTTGAGAGTTGCTAATACAGTTTCAATATCGTCTTCATCTATGGTTTGTTTTCCGTAGGGGATCATTCGCAGCAACTTTGTTTAAAGCCTATGTCATAAATTCAATAATACGTATAAGCTACCAATAAATCATGGTTTTATATAGATTTATTTGTATTTACCTTTTATTATTTAATAATAATCAGAATAAAAAAACAAATGGAAAATATATGTTTGATAATAAGAGTATTCTAGTCACTGGTGGTACCGGCTCATTTGGCCGACAGTTTATTCAAACATTATTAGATAAATATCAACCAGCTAGGGTAATCGTATTTTCTCGTGATGAATTAAAGCAATATGAAATGGCACAAAGCTTTACTAATAAAGCGATGCGTTTTTTCATTGGCGATGTAAGAGATAAAGCTCGATTAGTAACAGCAATGGTTGATGTAGATTATGTTGTACATGCTGCGGCGTTAAAACATGTTCCTGCTGCAGAATATAATCCAATGGAATGTATTAAAACCAATGTACTTGGTGGACAAAATGTCATTGAAGCTGCTATTCAACAAAATGTGAAGCGAGTTGTCGCCTTATCTACAGATAAAGCGGCTAATCCCATTAATTTGTATGGTGCAAGTAAGCTTGCCTCTGATAAGCTTTTTGTTGCAGCTAATAATATGGCAGGAAAAAACGGCTCACGATTTTCTGTTGTTAGATACGGTAATGTTGCAGGCTCTCGTGGCTCAGTTCTTCAGCTCTTTGATAAGTTAGCGAAAGAAGGAAAAGAGAGCTTTCCAATTACAGATACAAGAATGACAAGGTTCTGGTTGCCACTTTCATTGGGGGTTGATTTTGTATTTAAAGCCTTTGAACGCATGCAAGGTGGCGAGATATTTGTTCCTAAAATTCCTTCAATATTCATGACAGATTTAGCAAAGTCAATGTCTGAAAATGCTTCTGTTGATATTATCGGCATTCGTCCTGGAGAAAAACTTCATGAATTAATGGTGACTGAAGAAGACAGTAGGCAAACCATTGAATTTGATGATCACTTTGTAATAACCCCTGCGATCAAGTTTTTTGATTCTGTTGATTATCATAAAAATAAACTTTTTGAAGTTGGTAAACCGGTTGCAGAAGAGTTTGAATATCACTCTGGTAACAACCCGCATTTTTTATCTGTAGAAGAAATTCGCGAGTTGAATCTACAAATTTTATGATTAATGTTGCTGTTATTCCTGCTCGTGGCGGAAGTAAAAGAATCCCTAGAAAAAATATTAAACTATTTCATGGTAAGCCGATTATTGCCTATAGTATTGAAGTTGCTATTAAGTCAGGGCTCTTTGATAAAGTTATTGTATCAACTGATGATGACGAAATAGCAAACATAGCTAAAAAATATGGTGCTATCGTGCCATTTATGCGACCTGATGAACTCTCTGATGATTTTACCGGTAGCAATGATGTAATCGTTCACGCTATAAAAGCATTGCAAAACCAAGGTGACAAAATTAATTATGTCGGTTGTTTATATCCAACTTCGCCTTTATTACAACACCAGTATATTTTAGAAGCCCATCAAGCGCTTATTGAAAATCCTAATAAAAACTTCGCTTTTACCGTTAATAAATTTAGTTACCCAGTGCAACGCGCCTTCACCCTTGAATCGGATGAAAGTATTGTTACCCCAATTAATCCCAATGCACTTCCTAAACGTTCACAAGACTTACCTGATGTTTATCATGATGCAGGGCAATTTTACTTAGGGACGGCAAACAGTTTTTTATCCGGGGGCGGCGGTGTGTTTTCTGATAAGTCATTCCCTGTTGTTCTACCGTCATATTTAGTACAAGATATCGATAATGAAGTCGACTGGTTAACCGCAGAGTTATTGTTTGAAGCTATGTTAAAGCGCAATATTATCGGGAGTTCACTTTGAGCGTCATTAAGGTTGCAAATAAAAACATTAGTCAACACCATGAACCTTTTATTATTGCTGAGCTTTCAGGTAATCATAGTCAATCGTTAGACACCGCAATCGAAATGGTTGAACAAGCAGCTAAAGCTGGTGTAGACGCCATAAAACTGCAAACCTACACCGCTGATACGATGACCTTAGATTGCCCTCAGGATGACTTTCAAATACAAGATGAAAATAACCTTTGGCAGGGCAACTCACTACATAAACTTTACCAAAAAGCACATACTCCTTGGCAGTGGCATAAAACCCTATTCGATAAAGCGAATGAGCTTGGATTAATCGCATTTAGCTCTCCTTTTGATGCCAGCGCGGTTGATTTTTTAGAAACACTTGATGTGCCTTGTTATAAAATTGCTTCCTTTGAAAACAATGATATTCCTTTATTAGCGCATGTTGCTAAAACAGGAAAACCAGTAATTATGTCAACTGGTATGGCATCAATTGAAGAGTTAACCGAAGCCGTCGATTGTTTGCGAGCTAATGGTTGTACAGAGTTAATACTATTAAAATGTACCAGTGCATACCCAGCAAAAGCGAGTGATGCAAACCTTAAAACGATTAGCGATTTACGATCAAAGTTTAACTGTGAAATAGGGCTGTCAGATCACACATTGGGATTGGGTGTATCAATTGCAGCGGTGGCACTAGGAGCGACGGTTATTGAAAAGCATTTTGTTTTATCAAGAGAAGGTGGTGGTGTTGATGCTGAGTTTTCATTAGAGCCTCAAGAGTTTCAAACGTTAGTGCAAGAAAGTAGGCGAGCAGCTCAAGCCATCGGTGAAGTTAAGTATAGCGGTACAGAAAACGAGCAAGCCTCAAAGCAATATCGCCGTTCCATATATATATCAAAATCAGTAAAATCTGGGGATGTTTTAACATCAGAAAATATTAAAGTGATAAGGCCTGGTTTTGGTTTGGCGCCTAAGCATTACTATCAAGTTATAGGTTTAAAAGTTAATAAAGATCTTGTCAAAGGCACACCGTTATCATGGCAAGACATCAACGAATTAAGTCAATAAACTCATCATGAGCCCACCTATACTCTTTCGTTTTGATGCATCTGAAAAAATTGGAATTGGGCATGCAATGCGTTGCTTACCGGTAATTGAGCAGATAAAGAAATATCACGTTAAAGTGATTGTTTGTGCTCAGCACCTTCCTGATTATGTAAGTGAAAAATTTAAAATAATTGATGTTCCTGTACTTTATCAACAAGGTGATGCGGGTAGTTTAGCTGATCTTCAAGCGGTGTTAGCTATTGTTAACAATTATGAGGTATCAACCGTTGTACTCGATGGTTATTTTTTTAAAAAACTATATCGTCAAAAGCTAAAAGAAAATATAGCGAATGTGGTTACTTTTGATGATGTAAATGATATTAAAGAGCTTTATTGCGACTTGGTCATTAATGCGTTAGTTACGGCTAATACGCTTGGTTATGAAAGCTCTGCTGCTCAAGCAAAGCACTTAATTGGTTTGCAATACAGTATTATACGCGCTGAGTTTTTAGCCTTGTCACTTACCCCACTTGAAGAAAGAAAATCTCTTTTGGTTAACTTTGGCGGTAGTGATGTTCATCAATTAACGCTGCCTGTTATTAAATTGTTAGCGCAGAATAAATCACTATGTGAAAGTGCGCGAATCATTGTGGTTACCGGTGGTAGCTGTAAAAATATTAATGATATTAGCCATACTTGTGAAAAACATGGCTTTGAGCATCACCACAATACCAATGAAATATCGCGGTTAATGAATCAATCTGCGTTAGCTATTTGTGCGCCTGGAGGCACGGTTTATGAGTTAGCTTATTGTCAAGTACCCAGCATATTGTTAACAGTTGCTGATAACCAAATATTATCTGGTCAAGCTCATCAAGCAGCTGATTGGTGTAGAGTATTTGATGGCACAAACAGTAGCGTTTTGCCCTTGGTTGTTTCGATGGTTAGTGAGTTATGGAAAGATAAAGATAAACTTGAAGAAATGTCTAAAAGGGCAAGTGAATTAATTGATGGTAGGGGGGCAGAGCGAATTGCTGGCCAAATTATTAAACTGAACGGTAATGAATCTCGATATATTCCTATAGGGGGGCTTGATGAATAATAATATTCACCTTTCTGGTTTTGGTATTGAGTTATCCCCTTTAACTGTTGATAAACTTGAACTGGTGCGGGCATGGCGAAATCATATTGATGTCGCTCAGTTTATGATGGACCAATCACATATCAGTGCTCAGCAGCAGATAAATTGGTTTGTAGAGCTTGAAGCAAAAGCTGATCAATTACACTTGTTAATCAGTTATAAGGGTGAAAGTTTTGGGGTTATCAATGCAAAAACTTTTGACGGCTTATCGTTGAATAACAGTAAGGTTATTTCTCCTGGTTTGTATCTATCGCCACAAAGTAAATATCGTAATAGTATTCTAGCTTTCTCTCCATCTTTAGTTTTTATTGACTATTTATTTAGCTTAGAAAAATCACAAACATTATTGGCACAAGTTTTGCCCGAAAATACTAATGCTATTCGTTATAATGAAACATTAGGTTATACCAAAGAGTCTGTTGATCACCAAGGCGTTATCACTATGCAATTGTTACAGGCAGATTTTGAATTAGCAAAAATTAAACTCGCTAAAATTTTAAGGTTTTAGCAGTAAAAATAATAGGATAATAATGACAGCAACCAATAAGCTGGTAAATGCTTTTGCCGTAGCATTAGAAATAGAAAAAAATGAAGCTAACGATAATCTTCAATACAATGAAGATAAACGGTGGGACTCAACAGCGCATATGATTTTAATTGCTCAGTTAGAGGATGATTTTGATGTTATGTTTGAAGTTGATGACATTATTGATATGAGCTCTTTTGTTAAAGCCAAAGAGCTCCTTGAAAAGCATGGTATACAATTTTAGTCTAGCTAAGCGTAATCCAAGGAATTTATAGTGAATATATTGATAACAGGAGCCTATGGTGGTATTGGCCGTGCTGTCTGCCATGAATATGCAATATTGGGTTGCCACCTTTTTATTACCGGAAAAGATAATGATAAACTGGAGTGTCTAGCAAAAAGCCTAAGAGAAAAATATTCAATTGAGGTTGTTGTTTATATTGCTGATCTTACCCTTGAGAATGAAATAAAGTCACTGTTTTTACAAATACGCCATACGTTTAATACCTTAGATATTTTAGTGCATTGTGCTGGTTCATTAACCGATCGAACATTAATGATGATGCGGTTTAATGAAATAGAGCAAGACATTGCTGTTAACTTAACTAGCGCTATTTTACTGTGCCAGTATGGCGTTAAATTGATGGCAAAAAATAAATCAGGCGTTATTACTTTAATGAGTTCAGTTGTTGCTGCTCAAGGTAGTGCAGGGCAAAGTATTTATGGCGCTTCAAAAGCAGGCATTGAAGGGTTAACTAAATCATTATCAAAAGAATTTGGCCTTTTGGGTATACGAGTGAACGCCATTGCCCCAGGCTTTATTGATACACCTTTAGTTGCTCAATATAGCGAAGAAAATAAAACGGTATTGGCTGATAAAACCTCTCTTGGCCGTATTGGCTTACCTGAAGATATAGCCCCTGTTGTTTCGTTTTTATCATCAAAAAAAGCGAGTTATATTACAGGGCAGATAATCGCTGTTGATGGCGGCCTTGTACTTTAACAAAATTTTGAGTCTATGATGAGTTCACTATGAAAAAATTTTGGTTAACATCAACACTAAAGCAACATTATTCTAATAATGTTGCTTTAGTTGCTTATTGTCAAAGTGAGAATGATTTCATTGAGCTAACTTATTCGCAATTAGCGACGAAGGTCAAACTCGCTAAGCAACTTATTGATAATTCTTGTAAACAGCTCATTGTCATTAAATCTTCAATAACCATTGAAACAGTCGTTTTTTATTTAGCTGCATTAGAGTTACATTACACCGTTTGGTTTATTGACGAAGTGCAATCAACACAAGAGATATTAGACTCTTGCCAGTATTATCAAGCTAACTACTTAGTTGATAATGGGCAAGTAACACATTTAAACAGTCAAAAAACTGAACTACTTGATGAACTGGCATTATTAAATACCACATCAGGAAGTACTGGCAGTAAAAAATTAGTAAAGATTAGTTTCAGCAACCTGCAAGTTAATTGTGCATCAATTTGTCAATGTTTACCCATAGAATCGTCGGATGTAGTGATCACGACACTACCTTTTCATTATAGCTTTGGTTTATCTATTTTAAACAGCCACTTGTCAAGTGGATCTACTATTATTTTAAATAAACATGCAGTAATTACCCGAGAGTTTTGGCAATACTTTTCCCAATACAAGGTCACCAGCTTTTATGGCGTGCCTTATTTATTCGAAATGCTGCTGAAGCTGAAGTTAACAAGACTTAAGTTAGAGTCACTGCGTTACTTTGCTGTTGCCGGCGGAAAATTGTTGCCAGATAGCGTGAAAAAAGTGGCCGACTGGTGTCATCAACAATCTAAACAGTTTTTTGTTATGTACGGTCAAACTGAAGCTACGGCAAGAATAAGTTATTTGAAGTCTGAAAAAGTAAAGTGTAAGCCAAACTCTATTGGTCAAGCTATAACTGGCGGTAGAATGTGGCTTGAGGACAAAACGAATAAAATAGTAGAAGAGTCAAACCAAACCGGAGAACTTTGTTTTCAAGGGCCCAATGTAATGATCGGTACTGCTCAATCTATTGATGATCTTACCTTGCCCCAAAAAACTGATATTTTACGCACTGGTGATTTAGCTTTTAAAGATAGCGAAGGCGATTTTTATATAACAGGTCGGTTGACACGTTTTATAAAAATTCAAAGCCATCGAATTAATCTTGATGAAGTTGAAGCAATTCTTTTGCAAAATAATATTAAGGCATACTGTTTAGGCAATGATGAACAGTTGCATTGCTGCATTGTTCAAAAAAGAGCAGAAAGAAGTGCACAAGATAATGAAATTGGAATGCTTAGCAAACTCTTAAATATTCATTCTAGTTACATCAGTAAGCACTATATTACGCAAGTTCCTCTACTTTCTTCTGGAAAGGTTGATTACCAATCATTGAACAAATCAATTGCTGTTGAGGTTGCATCATCGTGAACTGGCAAGAATTAAGCAAATTATCAGCTTATCAATTGGTGAAGCTTGAAAAGCAGCCAATGTTTAATAAGGCGCTACTTTCACTTGCCCTGCATCATTATCAGCATAGCCAAGATTATCAAGCAATCATCGATAGTGTTTATCCTGAATTTAAGATAGTGCTGGATGATTTTGTTTCGGGTGCTCCTATAAATATGGATGATATTGAGGTACCCACTTTAGCGGTTAATTTATTCAAACATCATTTATTACAAAGTATAGATGATGAACAAGTTTTTAAAATCACGACATCATCGGGTACAACATCAAGCAAGGTATCAAAAATAGTATTAGATAAAGACAATATTAAACGCCAGCAAAAAGTGTTGTCCTTAATAGTTAAAGAATGGCTAGGATCAAAGCGTTTACCTATGTTAATTATTGACCATGCCAATGTTATTAAAGATAAATACTCTTATTCGGCTAGAGGTGTTGGTATACAGGGTTTATCAATTTTCGGCCATCACCATGTGTATGCCCTTGATGAAGACATGACACTAGATCTTGAACGAATAGAACATTTTTTTAAGTCATATAAAAATGAAACCATTTTTATTTTTGGTTTTACCTATATGGTATGGCAATACTTTATTTGTGCTTTAGAGAAACTTGGCAAGCATTACGACTTATCAAAGGTCATTATTTTTCACAGTGGCGGATGGAAAAAGTTACAAGATATTGCCGTATCTAACAAGGTATTCAATCATCGGTTAACAAGTATACTCACGCAAACACATGCTAAGGGCGTTAAAATACATAACTTTTATGGCATGGTTGAGCAAACAGGTACTATTTATGTGGAGTGTGAAGCAGGGTATTTACATTGCCCTGTATGGAGTGATGTGATTATTCGTAGTAAAAAAGACTTAACGCCAGAAAAAAATGGTATTGAAGGTATTATTCAAGTGAATTCTTTACTGCCAAAAAGTTATCCTGGGCATGCATTATTGACTGAAGACCTAGGTATTATGATCGGTAACGATAATTGTACTTGCGGTAGAAAAGGTAAGTACTTCCAAGTGAATGGCCGTATGGTTAAAGCAGAAATGAGAGGTTGCAGTGATACTCAATCTTGAAAACAGCCCACTAACATTATTATTATCTAAAAATAATGTGCCGATTTGGGATGATGCTTTAACACAAATGCCTTTTGATGAAAAAATTATTAATACTCTTAGTCAGTTGGGGATGTTTTTAATGAAAAATTCTCGCAAAGAGCCTAGTATTGTTGCTGCCGGTTATTGGCTGAGAAAGGCACACTTATTAACTCTTCAACAAGAATATCTTGAAAGCTGCAATTCGGCAAAAGGTGTGGCTTTTCATATTGCTCCGGGTAATGTTGATACCTTATTTTTTTATTCTATTGTAGTTTCTGTACTATCAGGTAATCAAACTATCCTACGTATTAGTAATAAATTAACACCGCAAACCCAGTTTTTTATTGAATTGTTAACTCGTTTTTTTAATGAAGATAAAAAGCATGATGTTGTTTATTCATTGATTCATATCATTCAATATAATCATGATACCGAACAAGGATTGAATATTACGCAACAATTATCATTATTTGCTGATGTTCGTGTTATCTGGGGCGGTGATAATACCGTTGAAAAAATCAGCCAAATAACGCAAAAAATAGGCGCAAACAATATTACCTTTCCAGACAGGTATTCTGTTGCTGTTATTAAACTCAACCATGAGGGTGAAATAGAGCATGCCGTTAATCTATTAATTACTGATATTAAACCTTTTTTTCAACAAGCGTGCTCATCGCCTAAAGTAATGTATTGGTTAAACACGGAGCAAAAATTGCAAGAGAAATTTTGGCTGTTGTTCACTGCCAAAGCAGCCGAACAGTTACGTTTAATGTCGAACGACCTAGTTTCTAAATTGGTTTATTTACAAAGGTTACCTTTACTTTTATGTCAAGATGAAAAAAATAAGATTAGCATAGAAAAACACGCTGATTTACAATTGGTTAATGTAAAGTTTATAACAAAAGAAGCGATAAAAGCTCATTGTGGATTGTGGGTTTTACTTAATCAACAAGTTGAAAGATTAACAGACATAGAATTATTGAGCCACTGCCAAACCGTTACAACAACGGGGATTGAAGCGTCAATAATTAAGTACTGGCAACAACCTACTAAATTAGAGAAAACACCGAAGCGCGTTGTACCCGCTGGTCAAGCGTTAACTTTTTCCCATATTTGGGATGGTATCGATTTAATAGACAGCTTAACGTCTTAGAGTCTAAGGTAATATATGTTTTACGAACTTGCATCACCAACCTTTGGAGATGAAGAACACGCGGCATTAAATAAAGTGATTGAAAGTGGCTTTTTTTCCATGGGGAAATACGTTGCAGAGTTTGAACAACAGTTTGCTAGGTACCATAATAAAAAACATGCGGTTATGGTGAACTCTGGCTCTTCAGCCAATTTAATTGCGACTGCCGCGTTATGTTATAAAAAAGACTCGCCACTAAAAGCGGGCGATGAAGTGATCGTGCCAGCCATTTCTTGGGCGACCACTTATCACCCATTACAACAATATGGTTTGAAATTAAAATTTGTTGATGTCCAATTAAACAGCCTTAATATTGATATTAGTCAATTGGAAAATGCCTTAACCAAAGAGACTAAAATGATCGTCGGCGTGAGTATTTTAGGTAACCCAGCCGCACTTGATGTTATTCGAGAGTTTGCTGACAAGCATAATTTATACTTTTTAGAAGATAATTGTGAATCGCTAGATGCTGAGCTGAACAATCAAAAAACCGGCACCTTCGGCGATATTGGTACTTTTAGCTTTTTCTTTTCTCACCATATTTCAACCATGGAAGGCGGCATGCTCATTACTGATGATGATGAACTTTATCAGTTAGCACTCTCTTTACGTAATCATGGCTGGACGCGCGGACAACCAGAAGACTCATGTATTTATGATGATAAAAAAGATGACTTCAATGAAGCTTATCGCTTTATTTTACCTGGTTATAATGTTCGTCCTACCGAGCTTTGCGGAATTGTTGGTCTTGAGCAATTAAAAAAGTTACCAGGGTTTACCGAAGTAAGGCGAAAAAATCTAGCTGTTTTTCATCAACTATTTACTGATGATAAACGTTTTATCATTCAAGATGAATTAGGAAAAAGCTCTGCATTTTGTTTTCCTATGATAGTCAAAAAAGACTCAGGCCTAACCCGAGAACACGTTTTTTCTGTACTCAAAGCAGCCGACATTGGTTTTCGGATGATTACCGGAGGAAATTTTCTTCGTCATGACGTGATCAAGCACTATCAGTGGTCATCAGTCGGCGATATGATAAATGCAGATTATGCTCATGAACATGGCTTCTTTATTGGTAACCACCCTTTTGACCTTACCGAGCAGTTAACAGCATTACAGTCAGTTTTAGCGCAACTTTAAGTGACTCTTTTTACAAATAACGAGAAATAAAAAATGAATCACTCAACAGAAAGTAAGCATATTTTAATTACAGGTGGCGCAGGTTATCTCGGATCAGTTATTGTTCCAAAATTATTAGCTTTAGGGCATAAGGTAACTGTGCTTGATAACTTCATGTTTAATCAAGATTCACTTAACCCTTTATGTTTAAATCCTAATTTTGATGTTTATCGTGGTGATTGTCGCGATAAAGCACAAATTGCCCCCTTACTTGCCAAAGCCGATGTGGTTATTCCTCTTGCCGCTTTAGTTGGCGCCCCCCTTTGTGGTCGTGACGCGTTAGGTACAACATCAACAAACCGTGATGCAGTCGTTTTATTAACGCAGTTAATGAGCCAAGAGCAACAACTATTAATGCCTATTACCAACAGTGGTTATGGTATTGGTGAAGCGGGTAAGCATTGTGATGAAACATCACCATTAAATCCAATAAGTTTATATGGCACGAGCAAAGTGGAAGCTGAGCAGGCGGTATTGGCGCAAGGTAATGCTATAAGTTTTAGGCTCGCCACCGTATTTGGTATGTCGCCGCGTATGCGACTTGATTTACTGGTGAACGACTTTGTTTATCGTGCGGTAAAAGACAGTGCAATTGTGCTATTTGAGTCTCACTTCAAACGTAATTTTATCCATATTCAAGATGTTGCTAATGCTTTTGTTCATGGTTTAGCAAATTTCGATAACATGAAAGGGGAAGCTTATAATGTCGGTTTGTCTGATGCGAACTTATCGAAAAAAGAGCTTTGTGAAAAAATTCAACAGCATTTGCCTAAATTTGTTTTTATTGACGCGCCAATTGGTGAAGACCCTGACAAGCGTGATTACATTGTTTCTAATGAAAAAATTGAAGCAACAGGTTATCAACCGCAAGTGTCATTAGATGATGGTATTGAAGAGTTGATTAAAGGTTATCGAATGATCTCCAATACAAAATACAGCAATGTATAAAGCCCACTTTTGGGGAATTTGTTCAAGGTTATTCGTTCATCAGGTAATTCGTTCAAAGTAAAGGGATCAAGGAAAAGTTGTGAGTAAAATAAGTCTTAATAATAAGCGAGTTTGGGTTACGGGTCACAGAGGTATGGTTGGCTCTGCTATTTGTCGAAAGCTTATTGCGAATTACCATGTTAATTTGCTCACCGTAAGCCATGAAGAACTTGATTTAACTGACTTAATAGCAACAGAGAAGTGGTTTGAAATTAACAAACCCGAAATAATTATTCATTGTGCGGCAAAAGTTGGCGGTATTGAAGCCAATAAAACCCAGCCGGTAGAGTTTTTGAGTGAAAACCTAGTAATAGGGTTGAATGTTATTCACAGTGCGGCTAAATATGGCGTTGAAAAATTGGTGAACTTAGGTTCGTCGTGTTTTTATCCTAAAGAATCAGCACAGCCTATAAATGAAGCAAGCTTATTAACTGGTGCATTAGAGCCAACGAATGAAGCTTACGCGTTAGCAAAAATTACCATCATGAAAATGTGTGCTTATTATTACAGCCAATATAATAAAAATTTTATTACCGTAGTGCCAACAAACTTGTATGGTGAAGGCGATAATTTTGATGCTAATCATGGTCATGTAATTTCAGCGCTAATCACAAAATTTGTAAAAGCTAAACAAGAAAATAATGAACAAGTTGAGTTGTGGGGTACAGGAAAGCCTTTACGAGAATTTATTTATGTTGATGATGCTGCCGCTGGTATTTTAATGCTGACTGAGAATTACACTAAAGCTGAGCATATAAATTTAAGTGGTGGTGAAACTGTTTCTATTAAAGAGCTGGCGGTACTTATCCAAGAATTGGTGGGCTATCAAGGAGAGGTTATATTTGACACCAGTAAACCTGATGGCATGATGAAAAAGTCGTTAGATAATAGTGCCATTGCTGAATTAGACTGGTTTCCTGAAATTTCATTAGCCAATGGTTTACAGCGAACACTTGAATATTATCAGCAACGAGATAAAAATTATGGCGTTTAACTGGCTCTTTGTTGTTCAAAATTTTGAAATTAAATCTTACCAAGATAGCGCGGCAAAAACGGAAGTTGTTGAGCCGATACTTGCTTCTGAATTTGTAAATCAGCATAGGGTTATGTGTTTTGATCGTACATATCAAGATTACTACGCCGATATTGTAAAACGAAGTGTGAATAATATTTCTCAAAACTTACAAGACAAAGCCGTGGTTATCTATGGTGGCGGACTTCACACCGAACAACATTTAGCATTATTTTCTCGCTTTAATATCGTTGCGATTGCCGATAGAGATAAAAAACTGTGGGATACAACAATTGCAGGCTTTCTTATAATTTCACCTGCCCAAATACCACGTTATAGCCAAGATGTTATTATTTCAAGTAAGGCTTATGAAGACGCTATTTATCAGGAGCTATCTGCTGAAAATCCTCAGCTTTCGTTGCATAAACTTTATTATTTACAAGAAAATAATAAAGAATTTAATCAGCAGATGTCTAAAAAATTACTAGTAGAGTTAACAAGTAATACTCCGGATATTCTGTTTTATTGCCCAACACACCCCGCTGATTGTTTACCTGTACAGTATTGGTTGCAGATTAAACAGCGATTTCCTGATGTGAAGTTTGTCACTCTATGGTGGGACTATGACGTTGAAAGTGAACACAGTCCGTACTTACAGTTTGAACGAGATTGTTTATTATGGAATGACTTGTGTATAGAAAATAGCAATGCAACGCGGCTTAAAGAAATGAAGCAAGGTGAAAAACCTTATCAACTTCATACTAATATCGAAAAAGTTATTTTTCACCCAACGATATTTGATCCAGTACTCTTTTATATGGAGGAGCCAGTTGATAAACAATATGACATTGCTTTGTTTGGCAGTGCTGCTGGCGAACGTAAACAATGGATTTCTTTTTTAAATGCCGAGTATCCCGACAACTTTCATCATATAGGTGGAGTGTTACATGGGGAAAGTACGCTTTCTATTGAAAAATATGCGAGCGCTTTAAGAAGAACAAAAATTTGTATAAATACACAAACTTACTCGGCAAGGGAACAGTGTAAGGGTAAGGTTAGAGAAACACTTGCTTGTGGTGTTGTATTGCTAGAGCAAGACAATCAGCAAACCAAAGCTTTATTAAAAGAAGGTGAAGGTGTTTTGTATTTTTCTTCAAAAAAAGAACTAAAAGAAAAACTAACGTGGTTGCTTAATACGCCAGGTAAAATCGAGGAAATTATTGAAAAAGGTCAACAAGTATGGCAAAAGCGTATGAATTGCCAGCAGTGGACGAAAACGTTACTCGAAAATGTTAATTTACAATAGATTTTATATACTTATAATTAATTATTATGTTATCGCTACGCATGAAAATAGAGAAGTTACCTTGAACGAAGGTCAAAAGGCAGGAAAAATCATGAATTCTCAGTCATCAGTAGACTTGGTCGAACTGTGTAAAAAAATACGACTAACACTATGTGAAGTTTCCCAGAAAACCAAAACACCACACCTAGGCAGTTGCTTATCAAGCGTTGAACTATTAACCGTACTTTATTGGCAAGAGCTAAACATTGACCCTTTAAACCCAGAAAAATCAGATCGTGACTATTTTGCGTTAAGTAAGGGACATGCGGCTTCATTACTTTATACCACATTGGCTTACCGCGGTTATTTTTCAATTAAAGATATATATGAACATGGAAAAACGGGCTCTCAATTTGAAGAACACCCTGGTGTAAATTCCCCTGCGGGTGTTGAAGTTGTTTCAGGATCTTTAGCTCATGCTTTAGGCCAGTTTACAGGCATGGCATTAAGCGCAAAAATTAAAGGTTTATCCAATCGATTTTATGTACTAATGGGAGATGGAGAGCTAAATGAAGGCACTATTTGGGAAGCAGCGATGTTTGCAGCGGGGCAAAAGTTAAATAATTTAGTCGCCATAGTTGATTTCAATAAATGGCAAGGTACTGGTCGCAGCAAAGATATTATGCATATGGAACCACTCGAAGAAAAATGGACGGCTTTTGGCTGGCATAGTATTCGTGTTGATGGGCATAACATTTCGCAAATAACTGAGGCTTTACAGCAAGCAAATAAGATAACCGATAAACCCGTTGTGATTATTGCCGATACCATAAAAGGGGCAGGTGTTTCTTTCATGGAAGACGACAATAACTGGCATTACCGTATTCCAACTACAGATGAAGTTATAAAGATAGCACAGGAGCTAGCGCTAACATGAGAAATGCCTTTGCAAAATGTTTATTAGCATTAGCCAAAAAAGACGATGATATTACTTTATTTTATGCAGATATCGGTAACCGTTTGTTTAATCCTTTAAAAGAAGTTGCCCCTGAACGTACAATTAATGCCGGAATTGCTGAAGCCAATATGGCTTCAATGGCTGCGGGTGCTGCTAAAATGGGCCTAACACCTTTTATTTATACAATAACACCCTTTACGACTGCACGTAATTATGAACAAATTAAAATAGATATCGCGTATGAAAATTTACCCGTTAATATTGTTGGCACAGGATCAGGCTTATCTTACGCGAATTTAGGTCCTACCCATCACTCTTTTGAAGACATTGCTTTGATGCGATCTTTACCAAATATGGTTGTACTTGCTCCTGCTGACTCACAAGAACTAACGGCTTTAATGCCTTTAGTTGCTGAAGATATACGACCTTGTTATGTTCGTATAGGAAAGAAAAATGAACCTGTAGTACATCAAGATCTTCCTGCCCTAGTCATTGGCGAAGCTCATGTCGTTCAACCGGGAGAAAAGGTTGCGGTATTATCTACAGGTACCATTTTTCCAGTTGCAAAGGCCTTGGTTGAGCAGTTAAATTTACAAGGGATAAATGCAGAGTTAGTGAGTTTTCACACCATAAAACCATTGGATGAGAAATACTTGTATAGCGCACAGAAAAAGTTTGAGCGCCTTATCACCATTGAAGAACATAATGTTTCGGGTGGTTTTGGTAGTGCCGTTTTAGAATTTTATAACGAGCATCAACTCGTGATACCTATTCACCGTTTTGGGATACCTGATCACTTTATTGACCAAGTAGGTAGCCAAGCAGACGCAAGAAAAATTGCAGGGCTAACGGTTGAATCAATTTTAGGAAGTTTAACTAAGGTGTTATCGTAAATGCGAATAGGTATTGATTTTGATAATACAATGGTTGATTACACTGGGGTTTTTTATCAGGTAGCCTTAGGGTTAGGTTGGATCCCTAAAGAAACACAACATACTAAATTTGCCGTAAAACAGTTCTTTTTAGAGAATAACAACGAACGAAAATGGACAGAATTACAGGGTATTGTTTACGGTAAAGCAATTAATCAAGCAAGCCCATTCCCAAATATTCATCAAACAATTATGGCGTGGCTCGATAAAGGCCATGAACTGTTTATTATTTCGCACAAAACTAAATACCCTATTATTGGCGATAAAGTTGATTTTCATATTGCGGCAATGAACTGGTTAGAGCAACACCAACTCGTGTCATTATTGGGGTCTTCAACAACAATTTCATGTGAAAATGTTTATTTTAATGAAACTAAAGAGAAAAAAATAGCAAAAATAACTGCTCTATCATGTGATGTTTTTATTGATGATCTGCCTAGTATTTTATTGCATGAAAGCTTTCCCAAGCCTACAAAGAAAGTTTTGTTCGACCCAAAGAATGAGCAGATACTTGATGGGCAGAACAGCGTATTATCTAAAAATAAAGTTTTGCATTGGTCAACATTATCGGAGCACTATTAATTGCCACAATCTAACTTGTTAGCGCCTTTTTTAGCAAAGTATATTGGGGATGGTCCTTTCGAGCTTATGCCTTGCCAGGGTGGAAAAAACAATCAATGCTATCAAGTAAAGCAAGCTGAAAAGTCTTACTTTTTAAAATGCTTTTTCGCAATACCTTCAGGAGTATTTCCTAAGCTAAAAGCAGAATACGATTTTTTGAAGTATTTACAGCAACAAGGTACCCATCAAGTTGCAAAACCTATTGCGGTAGACTTTAACCATGGCTATTTACTGACCGAATTTATTAATGGCAGAGGTATAACTCAAGATGATATTCATGCTGATAGAGAAGGTAACTACATTCAACAATGTATTGATTTTATTGTCAGTATAAATAGTGAAATAAGTCAGTCTGTGGGTAATGGCAACAACACTAGAATTGGTGAATCGTCTGATGCGATTAATAATATTGATGATGCTATTCAAATTGTCAGCAAACGGCTATTTCGTCTAAAAAATGCTATCAATAAGCAAAATTTAGTTTCGCAGGAATGTGCAGAGTTTATAGCCAATGTATTAAGCGCTAAGTTTGTTGAAATTAACCAATCACTCAATGAAAACAGTCGACACAAACCTTTAAATGCCGATTGCATGTCACCCTCTGATTTTGGTTTTCATAATGCTATGTTGATGGGTAAAAAAGCAGGCTCTGACACCTCAATTGAAAAATTAGCCTTTTTTGATTTCGAATATGCAGGGCGTGACAGTAAATATAAATTAGTTGCAGACTTTTTTTGTCAGCCTAGATACCCCGTTGACATTTCGTACTTATCACTTTTTATTCAGCATCCTTATTTCCAGTGTTTACTAGACGAGCCAGATGTTTTTTTACAGATTCTTGCGTTAACTCAATTGAAGTGGAATTTAATTTTATTAAATGAATTTATTCCTGAAATAGCCAGTCGCAGGGAATTCTCAGGACAAGATAAAAATGAAATATTGCAGATACAATTACAGCGAAGTAAAGAATACTTTTCGCTGAGCGAGCAAAGATTGCTTTGTGCTAAGCAGATTATGTCAAAACTTAATGTCACAAATTTAGTGACCAATGAAGTTACATTCCGTTGTATTGTTTGTGGCGCAAGTAATGTTGAGCTGGTATATCACTCTAAAGATAAGCATAGTGTTGCATCTGATTGCCGCCCGTTAGCTTTTAATATTGTCATTTATCAATGCCAAACCTGTGGTCATTATCAAAAAAACAATAATAATGATTACCAGAAAAATGTTGAAGAGATCTATAAAAGTTATCAAGCTTATCAATTAACTAAAGGCAAAGAGCAATTGAATTTTTCGGCTGATGTGCCAAGTTCACGCTGTCAGGTGATTTTGAGTCATTGTCAGCCGTTATTGCCTGTATCAGGGAAAATGCTTGATGTTGGTGCTGGTAGTGGCGTAATGCTTTGTGCGATGAATGCTCTAAAGGGGAATTGGCAACTTTACGCCCAAGATGTTTCTGCTCATCATGCACAAATGTTAATAAAGACGTATAAGCTTATTGATTTTTATCAAGGCGATTTCCAGCAGATAAAAGAGCAGTTTGACTTGATCACCTTAGTACATGTTTTAGAACATGTTTGGCAAGTCGAAAGCTTATTGTTGGCACTGAAAAGTAAATTATCTGCAACAGGGAAAATTATTTTTCAGGTGCCTAATATCGATGAAAATGAATGGGACTTTGCGATATATGATCATGTGTCTCATTTTTCAAAGGCGACCTTATCTCAACTTATTTTAAAGTACTTTCCATTTGTTTATTGGCCGAAAAAGCAAATTGACAAAGAGCTAACCGTGGTTGCTTCATTAACTGAGCTTTCTCAATGTAGCAACTTGGATAATAATCAGATAAACGCTTCAAAAACATTTGCTGTGCATAAAAAATGTATCGCGCATTTTGAGTCTAATGAAAGGCACCTTTTAGATATAAAACAACAAGCTGTTAATTATGTTGCTGTGTTAGGTACTGGTCCATCGGCTTCATATGCGGGCTGCCTATTAGGGAGTAAGATGAGTTGCTGGCTTGATGAAGACAAAGCTAAAATAGGGCAGTTGTTTTGTGGTTATCCGGTAAAATCGTTATCGGCAATAGCAAAAGATGAGTTGATCGTATTGCCTTATCCAGAAGTACAAAGCAGTCGTATTAAAAAGCGATTAAGTGATTATCGTTTTTACTAATGTTACACGGTTACTACTTAGTAATAGCCCTGCGTAGAACTATATAATAAATTTGAGAGAAAACATGAAAGCCGCCGTATTATTTGAAACATCTCAGCCTTTACAAGTCATCGAAGGGATAGAAACACCTGAACTACAGTATGGACAAGTACTCGTACGCATTATTTACAGTGGGGTTTGTCACTCACAATTAATGGAAGTACAAGGTGGGCGTGGTGCAGACAAATATTTACCACACTTATTAGGCCATGAAGGTGTGGGCATTGTTGAAGGAGTAGGGGAAGGGGTCAGCAAAGTTACTATTGGTGATACTGTCGTTTTAGGTTGGATAAAAGGAGAAGGTCTAGACGCTCCTGGAGGTCTTTATCAATACCAAGGTCAAAAAATTAATTCAGGCGGTGTAACTACCTTTTCTGAGCTCAGTGTGGTTGCTGAAAATCGTTTAGTAAAATTACCACAAGGCATGCCATTAAAAGTCGCGGTATTACTGGGTTGTGCTTTACCTACGGGCGCGGGCTTAGTGATAAATGAACTGAAACCTGAGTTAAATAGTACGATGGCGGTATTTGGTTTAGGCGGTATCGGCTTAAGTGCGTTAATTGCTACACAACTTTTTTCACCAAGCCTATTAATTGCGGTAGATGTTGAAGATGAAAAACTTGCCTTAGCAAAAGAGTTAGGAGCGACCCATATTTTTAATTCAAACAAATGTAACGCAGTTGAAGAAATTGCCAAGCTCACCCAAGGTGGAGTTGATTATTCAATTGAGGCCGGCGGTGTAACAAAAACGATTGAACAAGCTTTTGCTAGTGTGAAAGACGGTGGTGGACAGTGTATCTTTGCCTCGCATCCTGCTGATGGCGAAACGATTAAGCTAGAGCCTCATGCATTTCATCGCGGTAAAAGTATCAGAGGAAGTTGGGGCGGCGGTGCACAACCCGACCGAGATATCCCCAAATTAGTTGAGCTTTATCAAGAAAAACAGCTACCTTTTGAGCGCCTTTTGTCACAAGTGTATTCATTAGACGATATTAATCAGGCGCTTGATGACTTAGCACAGCGAAAAATAGTACGTGCTGTTATTGCTATTCACCCTGAATTAGATACATAAGGCTAAGTAGATAATGACAAATGTGCTTATTATTGGCGGCGATAGCTATATTGGTCAGACATTAGGTGCCCTGCTAATTGGTCAAGGGCATAACGTTGTTGCAACTCAAAGAAAAGAGAGCCAACAGGACAACTATTTAGATTTGTCTTCGCCTTTAACTAATCAAGCTCTGTTATCTCAACAGTATGATACAGTCGTTTTTTTAGCAGCAATGACCAATATTTCGCAATGTCGAAATTTTCCTTTGCAGGCTCAACAGTTAAATGTAGTTAACACCTTAAAGTTATTGAACTACTTTTCTCAACGCAATATATTTTCAATTTTCATGTCAACTAATCAGGTGTTTTCTTGTCAGCAAGCAAACATGCATTGGCAAACAGAATATCAACCCTGTTCTTTTTATGGTGAGTTAAAAGCTAAAGTTGAACAAGAAATTTTAAAGCAGTCACTGAATGTTGCCATTGTTCGCCCAACCAAAGTGATAGGTGTCAATTTTTTGTTATTTGAACAATGGTTAGAAACATTAGTAAATAACAAACCGCTATTAGCTTTTAAAGATCATTTTATTGCGCCTATTTCGCTGTCATTTTTATGCAAACAACTTCTGGCGTTAATTCAGGCGCCAAACAATACAATTATCCAGCTATCTGGCGCTAAAGATATAAGCTACTACCAGTTAGCACAGATTTTTTCTGAAAAGCTAAATTATACTCAAGCTAACATTACAGCAATCTCTGCGGCGGATAAGGGGGTAACCCCTTTACCTTATGGTTCATTAGAACCTTGTTTTGGCTCAAATATTGCAGGTTTTAATGATATTAAAAAAGAACCAATTTCAGCAGTTATTGCCGACTTTCAACGAGGTATTTGTGCTTAGTCAATCATTACAAACATTGCTAATAGAAGTAAAAAAGCAAAAACAAAAGTTAGTATGTGTATTTGGTAATTTTAATATTTTACACCCTGGGCATATTCGCTTCTTAAAATTTGCTGCTGAGCAAGGTGATAGACTTATTATTGGTTTATTTGCCCAAGACTATTCGTCAGGAGCTTTTCTACGTGATGATGAAAGATCTGAAGCCTTAAAGTGTGTAACCGTCGTTGATGATGTATTCATTGTAACGGACAACAAATTAGATTTTATTAAAGCCTTACAACCGAGCGCGGTAGTTAAAGGCAAAGAATTTGAAAAGCTCGTCAATGATGAGCAAGAAATAATTAATGCTTATGGTGGGCAATTAGTGTTTGGCTCGGGTGAGTTTGTCAGCGCTAACGCACTAGATAGTGCCGAGTCGCTACCTGAATCACAATTAAATTTTTCATATAAATCACTTGCTTATTGTAACCGGCATAAAATTAATGGTGAACTGCTAAAAAATATTATTGCACAATTTACTCAATTAAACGTTGCCGTTATTGGCGATGTTATTGTTGATGAATATATTGATTGTCATCCTATTGGTATGTCGCAAGAAGACCCAACGATTGTTGTATCACCACAAAAAACACGTCGGTTTATAGGTGGGGCGGGCATAGTAGCTGCTCATGCTCAAGGTTTAGGGGCTGAAGTTGATTTTTATTCTGTAGTCGGAGAGGACGAAAATGCCGAGTATGTAGAGCATCAATTGAATGGTTTTGGTGTAACTCCTATTTTAGTTAAAGATTCTTCTCGACCTACTACCACGAAAACTCGCTATCGAGCGAATGGCAAAAGCTTATTAAGAGTAAATAATTTTCGTCAGCATGATATTCATTTACCGGTCAGACAACAATTGCTCGATGATATCATCCCTAAACTAAAAAATTATGACTTGATCATTTTCAGTGATTTTAATTATGGCTTTTTATGTAATGGTTTTTTAGAGTCTTTAATATGTTGCGCAAAAGAAAATAACGTTGCTATGGTTGCTGATAGTCAATCGTCATCGCAAGTGGGGGATTTAGCGAAGTTTCACGATATGCTACTGGTTACACCAACCGAGCACGAAGCTCGGTTAACTTTGCAAAATAGTAAAGATGGTTTAATTCAAGTTTCAGAGAAAATTGGCGAGCTCTTGAATGCAAAACATGTGATGGTTACCCTTGCAGAAGATGGTGTGTTGATCCGCAGTAAAAATCAGCTTGCGGGTTGGTGGGATACTGACGATTTGCCTACCTTCAATAAAAGTCCTCTCGATGTTGCCGGCGCTGGAGATGCAATGTTAACCGCTAGTGCAATGTCATTAGTCTGTAACGCTAATATTTGGCAAGCTTCATTTATTGGTAGTTTAGCCGCTGGCTGTCAAGTGAGCCGCGTGGGTAATGTGCCATTACAATATCAAGAATTGCTGAATGCCTTCAGTCAGGTTAATGAGCAATGAAGGCATTATTATTAGCCGCAGGATTAGGCACGCGTTTACGCCCCCTTACTAATAATATGCCTAAGTGTTTAGTCCCCATTAATAACAAACCATTGTTAGGCTATTGGCTCGAACAGTTAAGTTCCGCAGGTGTAACAGAATTTCACATAAACACTCACTTTTTTGCAGAGCAGGTTGAGGCATACCTTGAACCATTAAAAGAAAAATATAATATTATTACGCACTTTGAACCGAATTTGCATGGCACATTAAAAACTTTCCAATTACTTGAAAAGCTTTTGTTTAACGACGAAAAGGCCATTATTGTTGCTCATGCAGACAACCTTGTTTTTTGTGACTGGAAAAAGTTTATTGAGTTTCATCAAAAAGCACCTAGAGATATAGTTGCGAGCATGATGACTTTTAAAACATCGACACCAGCTTCATGTGGTATTGTGGAAGTTGATGAAAATGAACGGTTAATTGCTTTTCATGAAAAGGTTGCAAATCCTCCATCAAATCATGCCAGTGGGGCTATTTTTTGTTTTAATAAACATGTGCAGAATATTTGGCAGGTAGCTAATAATTGTACTGATATTAGTTGCCACTTAATTCCTTTGTTACTTGGTAAAACCCAATGTTGGCATAATAGTCAATACTTAAGGGATATCGGTACCCCGGAAGCTTTAAAAAAAGCTGAGCAGGATGCATTACACTATGTCTGATCTGCTTCATATTCATTTACTTGTTCCCGTTTGGGGAAGTCGTTATCTAGATGATTATTTGTCACTAAGTCTACCTTGTCAGTTATCAGGGATGAACTTACCCGCATTAGCTGAAAATAATCACTATCAAGTGCATTATCATATTGCTACTGATGATGCAGGGCGCGAAAAAATACTAGCTCATCAGGCATTCCATCAGTTAGCTTCCATGGTAAACGTAAGTTTTCATGACCTAAGTAAATTGGAAGAAGCTATTGCTGATGATCGCAACTTATGGCGTAAATATATTGATAGTGATTGGAAAAAGTATGCTTTGAAAATGGCTTGTTTAGAGCTAGGAATGTTGCAAGCCCATTTATCTGCAGGCGTTTTTATTCCATTAATGTCAGACATTATTATTTCAGACGGTGTTTTTAGTTATTTACTTGCCCAACATAAACAAGGTATAGACTGTGTGCTAGTAGGCAGTTTGCGTGTTAAAAAACAAAGTTTTCTAGCTGATTGCGACAAGTACTTTAATCAGAACAAAGATGTATTGCTATTTCCAGCTGAAGAACTGGTAGCTTTGTCTGTGAAGCATATACACCCTTGGAGTTTGCAAAGTGCTGTTGACAGTGTTCATTTTAATAACCAATGGCCAGACTATCTATATTGGCATTTGCCTAATGTTGCAGTTATTCAACAAGGGAACTATTGCTATCCATTGTTAATAGATTGTAAACAGAAAGTTGATGTGCCAAAGAGTCATACTATAGATACGATGCCACTACCGTTTAATAACGACAATATCCACGTGGTTTGTAATGCTCAGACATGCATGGTGATGTCGCTAGAAGATGAACAAGTTTTGGCTCCAACGATTGTTGATACATTTAACCCTTTAAGTGTTGCTCTTTTTAAAATGAAAGAAACGCAATCCCATCATCAATTTTTTAGCCAGCACAGTGTGTTGTTTGGTGATGATAGCGACCCCCAAGTAATATCTTTTATTAACGATGTCAAAAAGCAAACACAAGGTATACTTGATTGTGAAGCTTTGTTAAATAACTCAGCTAATTTATTCAAAGTTTTTACCCAACGAGTAGCTGTTGAACAGTTAGGTCAAGAGTGGTTGTCTTATATTCCTGCTAAAGTAGATGAACTTCTTAAAATAATACCAGAGGTTGTTGCTTTTGGTGGCGGGAGTGAGTTAACAGCACTTAGAAAACATACCTCACTAAAGTATAAAATAATTGCCATTATTGATAATGATTTATCGAAGGTTGGTAATAAAAATGATTTAGTAGATATTATTTCTATTACTGATTATCAAGTTTTCAAGGAAAACAAAATTCCTGTAATTATTTGTTCTAAACAACATCATTTGGCTATGAGAAATCAATTAAACGCTACTTTTTATCCACAGACTATAGAAGTTATAGACCCATATGAAACGAAATAATTTTTCAGGGGTAATATGGGTCACTGGTTTACCAGGGGCTGGAAAAACCACTTTTGCTAAACAGATAAAAAAGCAATTAGAATCGCTATCAACTCAAGTTACCTTACTTGATGGTGATGAGTTAAGGGTCATAATGTCAAATTATGACTATCAAAATACTAGTCGGTACCAGTTGGCATTTAGTTACGCAAAGTTATGTCATGCTTTGGCAAAACAAAATAATTTGATTATTTGTGCCACCGTTTCAATGTTTGACGATGTTCGCCGATGGAGTCGTCAATATAATGATAATTACTGTGAAGTATTCTTATCTGTATCTAGCAATATTCTTCAAAAACGAGATCAAAAGGGCCTGTATTCATCAACCAATAAGGGTGACTCTATGTTGTTACCAGGGAAGTCTCAAAAGGTTGAGTTACCTACTAACTCTGAATTTGTAATTAAAGACATGCCTCTTAAGGATATGACTATACAGGTTAGGAGTGTCGTTAATGAGGTGATGTCGTGGAAGTGACCGACTTTACCAGTAAGGCAGATACTTTGCTCTACCTAAGAGAACATGTTAAATCAGCTGAGATACTACCTGTTTTTAAGGTGTTTTTTTCTGATTGGTCTTCAGATAAAAGTGAGGTTATTAATAAACTATCAACTTTGTTGGTTAAGCAACCACTTATAGTAAGATCAAGTTGTGTTGATGAAGATACAGCAACTAGCTCGAATGCGGGGCATTACGATAGTATATTAAATGTATCAACTACTAATTTGCTAGCTAAAGCAATTGATGAGGTTTTTCAAAGTTACAAGGGAAATATTTACCCAAGTAGTCATGTTTTGGTTCAACCTCAACTGGAAGAGATTCAAGTCTCAGGTGTAGCGTTCACCCAAGATCCTAACAATGGGGGGTATTACTATATTGTCAATTATGATGATAACTCTGGAGATAGCCAATCTATAACTTCAGGCTATAGTCAAAAGCAATCATTAGAGTACTGGTTTCATTTATGCGAAGAAGTTTTTTCTGGTTGGCGAAAATTACTATTTAATTTATTACAAGAATTGTTGCATATATATATTAATACTCCTCTAGACGTTGAATTTGCAGTTGATAAAAACAAAAAGTTATTTCTTTTTCAAGTTCGACCTCTAATTTTTAGTATTGATAATGACTGTTCTGTAGTTGAAGATTATCAACAGATATTGCAAGTAAAAAAGAAAGTTAGTCGATTATCTCAACGTCACCCTCATTTAGTTGGTAAAAGCACCATATTTGCTAACATGCCAGACTGGAATCCTGCTGAAATTATTGGCTGCAAACCGAAGCCTTTAGCGCTTTCACTCTACAAGGAGTTAGTTACAGATGGTATTTGGGCTTATCAACGTAAAAAATACCAATATAGGGATTTACGTAGTTTTCCTCTAATGATTGATTTTGCTCACTCACCATATATTGACACTAGAGTAAGTTTTAATTCATTTATACCTGAATCATTAAGTGAGGAACTCGCGGAAAAGTTAGTCAATTATTATATTGAACAATTAGAGATGAATCCTCAGTTACAAGATAAAATTGAGTTCGATATCGTTATCTCATGCTTTACTTTTGATATAAATGAACGATTGTCAAATCTACCTGTTGGGTTATTAACAAAAACGGAAAAAAGCTCATTTCTGGAAGCGCTTAAATTATTAACTCTTAATATTATAGAGCCTAATTCAGGGCTGTTAATAAATGATTTAATTAAAGTTGATAAATTAAAAGCTCGTCAAGAGAAAGTTCTCTCTACTGAACTTAATAAAATTGAAAAAATATATTGGTTGATTGAAGACTGTAAAAGGTATGGAACATTGCCATTTGCAGGGATTGCTAGAGCAGGGTTTATTGGTAAGCAATTTTTAGATTCCTTAGTAAAGGTAGGTGCTCTTTCAATAGATCGTGTAGAGCTGTTTAATCAATCATTAAATACGGTGAGCTCAGAGTATCTATCAGATATCAAATCATTGCCTAAAAGTGATTTTCTTCGTTTATATGGTCATTTAAGGGCTGGAACTTATGATATAGACTCACCCCGTTATGACGAAATGAGTGATAAAATCTTTAATAATAACAAAGCCACAAATGATGAAATAGCTCATTTTGAATTGACAAATAACGAAAAAATTGAAATAGATAAGTTATTAGGTAGTTTAGGTTTCCCTCTTAAGAGTGAAGAGTTGTTTGTCTTTTGTCGTAAAGCAATTGAAGGTCGGGAGCGAGCAAAGTTTATATTTTCAAAAAGTATTAGTGAAGTATTACAGTTAATTAAAAGTATTGGTAATGATATTCGTATACCTTCTGATCAACTTGCGTATTTGAATATTAAAGATATTAAGTCACTTTATGGTTCAACATTTTCTGCGATAAATGTATTTAGTACAAGTATTGAACAACATAGATTGCATTATAAACGTTGTTTACAAATAAACTTACCTCCTATGATTAGTGCAGATACCTCGATTGAACAATTCAAAATACCCGAGTGCCAGCCAAACTTTGTGACAAGTAAAGCAATTATTGCTCAAGCCACTACAAATTTGGAAAACTCTAACGAAAGAGTTGTATTTATTAATAATGCCGATCCTGGCTTTGACTGGCTGTTTACCAAAAATATTGCAGGACTAATAACTATGTATGGTGGAGCCAATTCCCATATGGCTATTCGAGCTGGAGAACTTGGTATACCTGCAGTTATTGGTGCGGGTGAAGTTAATTATAATTATTGGAAAAATGCTCAACTATTAAGTGTTGATTGCTTACATAAAAAGGTAGACGTTTTGTCATGAAAGTGATTTTAGTGACTTGTAGAGTTGATGATGTTACTGCTTACTCTGAGCAAAGAGATGCTGTTGATAAGAACTGGGTACGATTATTACTTCATTGCAATATATTTCCCGTTTTTGTACCTAATTCTATGGCTTGGTTAAATATTTACCTAAAAAATCAAGTGTTTGATGGTGTGATTTTCACCGGTGGGAATGATTTGGTTTGTTGCGGTGGCACTTCCCAAGAGCGTGATGATGTAGAAAGTTACTTATTAAAATATTGTCTTGAAAATAAAAAGCCTGTATTAGGAGTTTGTCGAGGAATGCAATTACTTGCAAGTTATTTTGGTGCTCAATTAGTACCTGTTAACAATCAAATTAAGCAGTCCCAGATGATTAATTATAAGGGGAAATTAGAAAATGTTAATAGCTTTCATCGATATGAAATAGCTAAGTTACCTATTTGTTTTGATACTTTAGCCACTACGGAAGATGAAAAACATATTAAGGCGATAGCTCACCAAACAGAGCAACTCACAGGTATTATGTGGCATCCCGAAAGAATGATTCCATTTAGTAGCTTTAATACATCAATTATAAAATCAGTATTCTATGACTAAGATAATAGTCCTGGCTGCAGGGCAAGGAACTCGACTTAGGCCTTTAACCGATAAGTTACCTAAAGCTTTAGTAAAGTTAGGAAGAAACTCAATATTGGATGAACAGCTTTGTGTATATCGAAAACTTAAGTTAGCTGATATCACTGTTGTTGGAGGTTATCAAATAAATGAATTTAAAGATTACAACTTTAAGCTTATTCAAAACAAAGAGTTTGAAGAGTCGAACATGGTTTATAGTTTATTTTGTGCCCATGAATACTTTAATGGTAAGCAAGATATAATCGTAGCTTATGGTGATATTGTTTTCCAACCAGAAGTCTTAGAAGGACTGATTCAATCAAATGGTGATGTTGTCGTAACTGCAGATCGAGAATGGTTAGCTTTATGGCGTCTGAGAATGGAGGAACCGTTGTCTGATGCTGAAACTTTTAAAATAAACAGTGATGGGAATTACATAACTGAATTAGGGAACAAACCCAAATCGCTAGCAGATATTCAAGCTCAGTATATCGGTTTAGTTAAATTTTCTAAAAGAGTGACTAAAAAGGTATATGAGTACTATTTAAGCTTAAGAAATCAATTAGCTGACTCTGCATATAAAAACATGTATTTTACTGATTTTATCCAATTATTAATCGAAAATGATGTCAGTCAGGTTAACGCCCATTTTATTGAACGAGGCTGGTTGGAAGTCGATTCTATCGAAGATTTAGATATATACCGAGAATTATTAACTCAATGTGATTATGCAACATTAGGGTTTACACCAAGACAAAATAGAGAAAATATATGAAAATATTAGTAACAGGGGCATGCGGCTATAAAGGAAGTGTTTTAGTACCAAAACTATTAGCACAAGGCCATCAAGTTACCGCATTAGATATTATGTGGTTTGGTAACAAACTAGAGGTACATAAAAATTTAACCGTAAAAGAGCATGACATTCGAGATGTCGAATCGTTAGATTTAACCGAATTTGAAGCGATTATCCATTTAGCTTCTGTCGCCAATGACCCATGCGGAGACTTGAACCCTAAATTAACGTGGGAGATTAGTTGTTTAGCAACAATGCAACTTGCCGACAAAGCAAGTAAATCATGTGTAAAGCAATTTATTTATGCCTCGTCAGGTAGTGTTTATGGCGTAAAGGAAGAAGAGCAAGTGACTGAAGAGCTTGAGCTTACTCCCATTTCAGAATACAACAAAACTAAAATGGTTGCAGAGCGAGTGTTGCTAAGTTATGCCAATAAAATGGCCGTACAAATTGTTAGACCAGCAACGGTGTGTGGCTTATCTCCTCGAATGCGATTAGATGTGTCAGTTAACTTACTTACCATGGCGGCACTAAAAAATAATAATATTACCGTTTTTGGTGGTGACCAAGCTCGGCCTAACATTCATATGGACGATATTACCGATTTGTATATTTTTATGCTAAATAACCCTGAGAAGACACAAGGGGTATTTAATGCGGGATTCGAAAATATCACCATTATGGATATTGCTAAAAAGGTACAAGCTAACATGGCGGGTAAAGGTATAGAATGTAGTATTGAAGTAACACCTTCGAACGATCCTCGTTCTTATCGAGTCAATTCAGATAAGCTGCTAGCAACAGGTTTTAAACCGAGTAAAACGGTAGCTGACGCAATTGAAGAAATTGTAAGTGCTTATCAAAAGGGTAAATTAACCGATAAACCAGAATTTCATAATTTACATTGGATGCAAGATAATATTCTCTTAAATTCAGATGTTAATTAAACATAGACTTCTTTTTTATTAAATTATTCTTCATTTAAGTGTTATATATTTTTAGAGAGTTTTATGTCTAACAAAGTTGTAGTGATAGGAAGTAATTCATTTTCAGGAGCTAGTTTTTGCCGGCACTTATTAAGTCAAGGAAAAGACGTTATTGCTATAAGTCGATCAGCAGAGCCTATTGATGCGTTATTGTCTTACAAGTGGCAAGATAAGCCCTTAGCCTTTTACCAATATGATTTAAACCTTCATCTAGCTGAAATTGGAAAATTGCTAGCTGATGAAAAGCCCAAGCACATTTATAATTTTGCTGCGCAAAGTATGGTGGGGCAAAGTTGGCAACACCCAGAACACTGGTTTATGACCAATGCCGTTTCTACGATTAAATTTCATAATATGTTACGCCAAGTTGACTGGTTAGACCGTTATATTCATATTTCAACACCTGAGGTTTATGGCAGTTGCTCTGGCTACGTAGCAGAAAATAAAAATTACCAGCCAAGTACCCCTTATGCGGTTTCGAGAGCTGCATCAGATATGAGTTTGCATACCTTTAGTGATGTTTATAACTTCCCTGTAGTCTTTACTCGGGCAGCGAATGTTTATGGTGCAGGTCAACAGCTGTATCGCATAATTCCTCGAGCTATTTTAGCGATACTGCAACAGGGCACTTTGTCCTTACACGGTGGTGGGCATTCAGAGCGCTCGTTCATTCATATTGATGATGTTTCTTCTGCTACTTTCGCGATAGGTGAAAAAGGGAATAATGGTGATATTTACCACATAGCCACTGAAAATACCGTCAGTATTCGAGGGTTAGTGCAAAAAATTTGTCAATTAATGGACTACCCTTTTGAACGTTTGTGTGAATTGTCAGAAGATAGACTTGGCAAAGATTCTGCGTACCTATTGGACTCAAGTAAAGTGCGAAATGAGTTGGCTTGGCAAGATAATGTTTTGTTGGAAAATGGTTTG
>Ga0209707_1000061_pt1 | contig 72461 bp, 51 predicted proteins | sample EN4Hudsemesocosm_FD_184630 | JGI IMG/M metagenome (GOLD analysis project Ga0209707, IMG submission 184630) | Methane-oxidizing microbial communities from mesocosms in the Hudson Canyon - EN4B Hudson Canyon (SPAdes) (version 2) | ecosystem: Environmental > Aquatic > Marine > Cold seeps | place... | reverse complement strand
TTCGAGTCCCGTCCACTCCGCCACATTTATTTCTAATCCTCAGTGTTATTCTTTAGTAATCAGCGTTTACCTCACGGGCACTAAAAACAACAATTTTAAAATTTACTTTTTATTAATTACGATTCTTTAATAAAAACGAGTAGCCGATTATTCGCTGGCATTTCATGATCATTAACTAATTTCAAGTTGACTGAATTCGCCAAACATATAATTGCTTCAAAATCACGAATACCACTTTGATCATCCCTATTTTTTAACCAAACATCAAAATTAGCATTACTTTGACTGGAAAATTTATTTTTGTAATTAAATGGCCCATAAATACATAACACACCTTGAGTTACTAAGGTCGAAGACACATAGTTAAAAAAATTTTTCACTAAAGGCCAACTGATTATATGAAGGGTATTTGCGGTAAAAATACTGTCTATTGTGTCAGATAAATGATTGGTTCTATTTGAGTGTAAATCTAGAAGAATAGGGCGCTTGAGGTTATTAGAAGGGTAAGCATCAATCCATTGATTGATGCCATGGTGATTTATTGATAAATCACTCGTTTGCCAATTGAGTTGCGGTAAGCTTGGCGCAAAATATACTGCATGTTGTCCAGTACCTGACCCGACTTCTAATAAACATTTTTTATCACAAAGAACCTCTTTTATTATCGATAAAATTGGTTCTTTGTTATTTTCGCATGATTGTGAAAAAGGTTTATTCATTAGGGCTTGTTAGCTAAGCTGGATAAAAATTCACTAATTTCAATTTTAAGCTCTTCACTGTTCATATCCTGCGCTGCTTCATTTGCCTTTTGGGCGAACACAAGACACTTCTCAGACTCTTCAAATTCTTGATAACGTTGAGCCATTGCTAAATAGATTGAAGAGCTGTATTCGTTTAACTTTAACTTTTCAGCTATGTTTAAACCAACCTGATAAATATCCAAGGCTTGATCGCCATCTTCAGTGAAGTCAGCTAAAGCTTCCCATTGCAGTGGATGATCATTTGGCGAGGATTGATTAGTGGCACAAAGCTTTTGTAGTGCTTTACAAGCTTCTACTCTTTTATCATTATTATCTTCAGCTGATGCATTGGCGATATTTTGTGACAATGTCAGAATGTCATTATATAAGGGAGCTTTCATTTTATACCTAAATGGGGTTTATCAAATTTTGCGTAATATCGCATAATTCACTACTTATAGATATAAATAGCTTGAATGCCACTCTTAGTATTATTAGAAGCATTAAGTCATTATCTCTATTAAATAAGAGAATACCAATATGATCTAACCAAATCTATTTACTCATTGTTTTTCGCGTTATAATAGAAGCTAATAATCGTTAAACACTACTAATTTATCCATTGATAGTTAGCTGTTTAAATTACTCATACTTTAATCTGTTGCATTTTATGGCAACGCTAATTTTCCTTTCAAGAGCTAACTACTGAATGAACTCACATAACAATACTGCCGAATTAATTGAATTATTAGAAGCTGATATAGCAGCGCTTTCTCAAGATATAATGACTTTAAAACAAGAGCCTCAAAGCTTTAATGAACAAGTTGTTTTTAAATATATTGATACTTGCAGCACAGGAAAAACGAAAGACTATGTTAGATCGCTAGGGGTAAAGTCAGAGCGCGGTTCATTATTTTCATCTGGCGATGTCAGTAAATTAATTAAGGCTGGTGCAGATGATATTTCACCTGAGTTACTTGTTATAGCTAGAAAAATAATGAATTCGAAAAACAAAAATGGTGCTAAACGTTAGTTGGAACGGTACTCTTATGCCTGACTAAGATTCAAGTTATGAAGTAACTGATTATTCATTTATGCGTTTAATTCTCGATAGAATATGTATCAAGATTACGACGAAACTCTAATGGGGACATATTATAAGTATTCGAAAATACATGATAAAAACGACTTACAGAGCCGAAACCGGCTTCAAGGGCAATCTCAAGTACCGCTTTATTTGAATCAATTAACATCGCTTGTGCGTGTTGTAATCTAAGCTGATTTATATATTGCTTAATTGAAACATGCATAATTCTAGTAAAGAGTTTCATTGCACAGTTTTGATGTAAACCTGTTGAGCTAGTTATTTGTGCAATAGTAATTTTTTTATCATAGTGATCGCCAATGTAAGTTAACATGGTTTGCAAGTGATTAAAGCCATTAATAACAGACTTGTTATCTTTGTCCAACCCCACTGTAGTCAAGCCAAAGCTCGTGTAATCTTCTATAGACATCCGGCGAATTCGATCACGTATTTCCCCTTTAACTTGCTCAACTAACAAAGGGGAGTTATTCTCGATATCTTGCTGCCAGATTTTAGTAACTTGTTCATCTGAGCTATACAAGTTATTAGATACTAACACTTCACCATGCAATAATTGGCGGGTAAAGTCGTGGGAAATGTTCCAAGTTAAAAACTCATTTAACGGTAAGTAAATATTTACCATTTCGCCTTGACCTTCGCTAGCAATCATTTGGTGAGGGAAAGAAGCCCAAAATATAATCATTCGTCCTTCAGGAACGCTGATTTTACGACCGCTAAATAAGTAATCTGCTGAGCAATCAAATAAATAATTAATTTCGATATGTCCATGCCAATGACTTGTTGGCATTAACTGTGGTTTATGGCGTTGAAAGCCAAATTGATCCTCTTGCCCTTGCATTTCTAGTGGACTATTTTTTTTTAGTTCAATTCTATTTATCCACTGTGACATTATATCTCTCTCGTTATTATATGCTCTGTAGAATTGGTTCGATTAAACGAAATTAGTAGCTGCCACTCAAATTAGAGCGAACCTACTTAATTGGCTCAATATCTTGTGGGTGATTGCCATTAAGTTAAATAGTACCTTAGTGCAGTTTGGATGTGTAGTTGTATATAGTTAAGGGGGGACGCAGAAGAAAAAGGGGGGACGAGAATTTATTTGATAGTAGGCCGTTAATATATTGTTTATCCCCAGCTTGACTCTAGACTACTGAATTTATCAGTAAGACGTAACCCTATGCCTGAGGTGCGACTGTAAATATCACCGGTGAATATTTTGTTAAGATCAAGGTCATTTTGAAGGTAAATAGAATAAAAAAATCTCAGCGTTTTACAATAAAACAACTGAGACTTTGTCTGACAGTGTTATTAACTTCTAACCAAGGTTCAACCTTACTTTTTAATCAACTGAGCAGCCCAACCACCGTTTTTAGCCATATCAACTGTCACAGTATCGCCTTTTTTCACTGTTTTTATACTTTGTTTATAGTCTTCAGCAAAACGTTCTGCATTTATGCCATCTTCAATAATGATCATTTTGTATTCACCACTGCTTAGAAAATCTAATTTAATTGATAAGGTCCTTTTTTGATTATTAGTCATTGCGCCAATATACCAGTTATCACCATTACGACGGGCTATGTTTAAGTATTCACCAATACTTGCGTGAAGTACTTTAAAGTCGTCCCAAACTGTTGGTATTGCAGAAATAAAAGTGGGAATTTCAGGCTCTGCTTCATAACTTGTTGGTGTATCAGCAAGCATTTGCAACGGGCTTTCATACAACATATAAATAGCGACTTGATGGGCACGTGTCGTTAAACTCATTGGCCGGGACCAGATGATTTTATGATTCTTCTCTTGTGCGTTACGCATAGCGCCCGGTGTATAGTCCATAGGACCTGCAATCATACGGATAAACGGCAAATGCAAGTTATGAGTTGAAGTAACTTTCGCCCATTTATTGTTTTCTAAACCACGAACCCCTTCACGTGTCATAACATTTGGGTAGGTTCTGTGAATACCTGCTGGCTTGTATGAGCCATGGAAGTTGACCATGATTTTATATTTTGCCGCCATTGCAGCAGTTCGCCAGTAAAAATCAACCCGTTTAATTGAATCACTGTTCATAAAGTCAATTTTAACACCGTTAATACCCCACGATGCGTATAGCTTAAATGCTGCTTCTAAATTTTTATCTAAACCATAATAAGGTACCCATAATTGCACGTTCACTCCTTTTGAATGAGCATGTTCAACAACTGCTTTTACGTCAATACCCGGAAGTACCGTTAATACGTCATCTTGTGCTGACCAACCATCATCTATTAATATATTTTCAATGTTAAATTTAGCGGCAAAATCTGCATAATACTTGTAGGTTTCAGTATTAATACCAGCAACAAAATCGACACCTTTAAAGTTATTTTCATTGTACCAATCCCAGGCAATTTGCCCTGGCTGAATCCAAGAAGTATCGTTAATACGTGACGGCTCTGCTAATGTGAAGCTCATTTGATTATCAAATAACTCAGCATCAGTTCGAGCAATAGCCATGATGCGCCAGGGGTAAGTTCTGTTCTTACTTACAGTACCAAAAGTTTTTGTTACTTTTTCTGTACCTTTAAATTCGTCACCATTGTTTAAATCTTTTGGGTGAACACCAAAAATACGTCCATCACTATGACCGCGTAGCCACAAACCAGGGTAGCTTTGCAAATCAGTTTCAGTGAGCAAAACGTTAACGCCATTAGCAACAAATAGTGCAGGTAAACTGCCTAACTCATCTTCATCAACACTTTTTACCTGAACAGCTGTAAACTGGGGCTGAGTTGCAGTATTGAAGTTTTTCTCAAATGGGAAGTAAGTGAAAGTACCATTGATAAAATTGAAGTTAGCTTCTTCAGCTGCGAGTATTGATTCACCTTTAACAGATCCCTCAAAGCGATATGCGACACCTTCATCAAATGCGCGGAAAGATACGCTATAGCCTTTTTTGAAATCAAGTGTTAGTTGGTTATAGTTGTTTTTTACTTTTGCCGTTCTAATTTTTAATACTGGCGTTAAAGTTTCATTAATTTGGCTATGTTTAGCATCTATTACTATGGGTTTGATACCAAAGCTGGTGCCATCAGCAAAAGACATTGAAATGTCTGATGGTTTGATTATATTTTTATTATCTACTTTTACCTGATAACTTAAATTATTGTCAGTTGAAACCATTAGTTTAATAGAGCCGTCTGGTGATTTAACTGTATAATTTTTTGCCGATATTACCGCTGCTGGTAACATAATCAAGGCTGAGATTAGTGTTTTTACTAATACTTTTTTCGCTGAAAAGTTTTCTGTGAATGTTCGCATAGGAGCCCTTTGCAAATTAGATGAATCTCTATGACTCAGCTGAGAAATTTTTTTAACATTTATTCAGCTTTTGTCGTAATACTTTCTATCCTAAAAAGGATCAGTTCATTGAAACACTTACCTGTTAAATAGACGTACGTTATAAAAACCAATCATTCCTAAAAAATAACATAGCAATGCATATTAATTTGATCAGTTAGTAGTGTCGTTGTTAGATAGATAAGCTATAGGACTGAATAACGGGCATAGTTAAGATAAAGAGGGCTTATTGATTGTTAAGATGGTTGGAATACTTTGTTGCTTTCATTATTGCACTTGTTTGCACTTATTCCCCCTAAAACTCATTGCAAACAAACTGTTAACCTGAACTCTAGATAAGCAGCACTTGCTCAACATTCCTATTCATCTGATTTTCGCGTTAAAGTATTGATAAATAGCCTGCTATTCATCAATATTTGCCTTGGTAATCAAATAAATTGAAACATTGATTGAGTGTATAATGCTTTAAACTATGTAACTAAATTTGTGTGTTTGGTTAAGTTATTGATTTATGCTTAATATCAAGCACTCATTATCCAGAGTTCAGGTTAGTTAATTAAAACTAATCACACTGACCTAAAACTTTTTCTCTTACCGAGCAAGCTAAGAATGCCTCTGGTGTAATGCCAATATATTTTCCGTTATCTTCTACTTGGCCTGAAATTATATCTTGATACCAAGTCATCCAAGGGTAGGTATAATTATAGGCTCCGGCGGCATGAACGACGTTACCGTCACTTGATGGCATTGAATAACCTTGACCTTTAAAGAACGTTTTACCATTAATTTCGGCAACACTGTGTAACCATTCATGGATAAACATACCAGGATCATGTTCATCAGCTTTTGAATAGTCAATCGCAGCAATAATATTATCCCAGTAGCGAATTTGTACGTAAGAAGCATTAACTGCTAGATCGTCATACTCATACCAACCTAAACCTTGAAAGGCACCCAGTTCACATTCTTGTCCTGTAGAAGCGCCGGCTTCATCGTAAACATCACCGCCACGGTAAAAGGTGATAATATGATCGTAGTCACCTACGGCGACATTTTTATCAGCCAAGTAGCTATCAATAATGCCGGGTGTTAGTACGGCATCGCTATTTAAAGTAACTGTTTGTGTAATATCAAATCGGTCAAAACTCCAATCTACTGTATTATAACTGTAGTCTTCTAAACGCTCCTCAAAACTCCATTTTAAAAATTGAAATCCAGCATCAAGCTCTGCTGTAGTGAATTCGCTAGTGCAGTTCCCATTTGGTATTTTGGCGCTGTTTATACCAATAAAGAGAGCTTTCCACTCTTTGGCTGCTTGTAAGTCATCATTATTTAATGACAAGGTTTGAGTACTGGTATTATCTTCAACTGTGACTAATTTCTTTAAGTAATTCTTGCTGTTTTTTAAGCCGATGCCTATGGTATGTTCACCTGCTGGAACGTTAACATCAGCAGGAGTTACCATGCCAGTGTATAATCCATTAAGGTAAATTGCGCTACCTTCTTCAATGGAGCTCACTGAAAGTTTTGGTAGTTCAGTTTGTGAAACCGGCTCTGTAGTTTGTGGTGTTTGTGGAGATGAACCTGAACTACCACCACAAGCAGTTATACCTACTGCAGAAATGAATGCCATTAATGATAAGTTAATGGTTTTGTTATTTGTCTGATATTTTTTCATAGTATGTGTCTTTTAAAGTTTTATTAAAATTGAATAACCGTAATCTTCTTGAAACCGATAATCATATTTAAGATAGACACGGTGAATTTTTCAATCAAGGTATATCTTGCTTTTGTGTTGTTTTTCAATAATAAAGCGTGTATTTATAGGACTGATTACCATTTCATTCTTCTATTTACACTTTATGAAATGTATAAATGGAAGTATAAAAAAAGCCCACAATAAATATTGTGGGCTGAAAATAGCTGAAGGGTAAAAGTTCAACTATTGCTTAACGTATGAAAATATAAAGTGAATAGGCTGGGATAACCTAAGCAAATAATCACACAACTTTTTTAATGAATATTAATTAAAAAAGCAAACCAATAACAAAGCGATGCCACCTTAATCAACGTCAAATATAGGTGCAAGTCCAAAACGTGATGACTGTTGCTTTTCAGGAATAATTAATACTTTTCAGCAGTACAACTACCAACAATTTATAGTTATTGAATATCAATCTGCCCCATTTATATTACTAATCATTTCAATCGAATCTAGCAAGTCAAACTAATTATTTATTACCATCAAAATATTCTTTGGCAAATGCATAAGCGCCTTTACCTATTTTATCACCGATCAGACGTCCAGGAATATCATCCGCGGGTGGGTGAATACCTCCCCAAATACGAGATAAACTACATTGATCTGAAGCATCGCGATAGGTTGCCCATTGCAGGACCATGTCAACACTTGGCCCTTCTTCAAAAACTAAAAATTCATTTTTAGTAACGTTAAAGCCGCTCATGCCACCGGGAAAGTATTCTGAACCCGTGAGCAATGTTAACATCTCAGCCGCGGCTCTCGAGAAGGTAGAGTGTCCAGAAACAAAACCCGCAAAAGGCGGCGTTACAAAAGAAGGGCGCTGATAGGGCCACCAGTTTTCTGCTAAAATCCAGTCGACACCAGCCATGTCTATGGCTTCATTGTTAATGTATTTCGGACCTCGCCATGAAAAAACTTTAATTTTCCCAACATTTTCATTATTAGCACCTGCTAATGCATCACCAGGATTAACTAATTCGATAAGGCCTGTTTCTAATTCAAGACCCTTTTCATTATAGTTTTCTTTAGATATATCACTGCGTTGGCCTAGATCAGCCATCGCGCGTATTGCTGAAATTGGTCGGATATAATCATACCAACCTTTTATGCTCCAGGCGGCAATGGCTGAGTCATGCATGGTGCCGCCTAGTGCAAAATAACTTTTTACATCCCACTCTAATTCACCAATAATTTCGCCTTCACCTTCAAATTTACGCTCAAAATCATCATGGTCAAAAACTGTATTCATCAAAACAAACCAATGACCTGGTGGTGTTTCTGAATCTGGACCATCGGCCCAGAATTCGGCTAATACTCTGGCATAATCACCACGTGGAACAAGTTGTTCTGTATAAGCTTCACCTGTCTTTGGGTTAGTTTCATAGCCTTTGCCGATATCGCCACCATCAGCAACATTGTAAAAGTTTTTATAGTCACTAAAGTTTCGTGGCATATCGGCTATATCAATATTCCCTTGGCTTTTTGGTGAGATATCAATCAGAACACCGTCATTTGGATCAAGATGGGATGACCATTTACTGACTAATGAGAAATTCCACTGGTATTCAACTGCTAAGTCACTTTCAATAGTTGGTGGCATACCGGGGTCGTGATAAACAATATAGTTATTGCCGTCACGTTCATGAACAGTTTTTGATGCTTCACTTAAAGAAAATGGGGTAACTGCTCCCCATTCAGCACCAAGAAAATCAATGGCTCCAGTGACAACGTTGCCTGATTGGTCGATATAAGTACCTAAGTTTAGTGATTGCCAGCGATCTAAATCGGTAATGTCAGGGTTGCCAGGTAGTATGGGATCTAATGGTAAGTTTGATACCTGATAATGAGCATTGGCATGAAGGATATCTTCTTTAGAACCGTCAACTTCACCATAGGCTAGATAACACTCGGCAATGTGATTACCAAGAGCTGCTGCACTACCCGAAGAGTAATCGGTAGACTTGTTACTGAAATCGTAACCCAGCGCTGTCATAAGGTTATCAGCTAGTGCAAATGTTTCATCTTTATCTGGAGATAATTTGAAACGCTCATAGATAAGTCGGTATGAGGCATAGCTAATTGCTTGTTCTCGAGCTTCTTGTATGCCAAATGGAGTATTTGTGGATGGTGTAATGCCTGAAAAACCACACTCAGAGTTGTTAAGTGTCTTTCCTAACAAATAACTTGATGATTCGTTTGTGTATGCGGTCCAAGCATCATACATGGCAGAAGATAAATGAAATAAGTTACGAGCGTGCACAGTAGGCCGGGCAAAGTCGTTGCGAATACCTTCAAGTAATACTTCATTCCATTGGCGGGCGATGGATGGATTTTTCTCTATAACTTCTGTTGGTTCAACAACAGTGTCACTTTTAGAGTCAGTTTCAGAGCCACAGCCTATCAAACTAAAGCCTATTAGGAAAGTGCTTAACCATTTCTCTTTATATATGTTTTTATATGTTGTTGTCATATTTTACTACTCCACAAAAGCTATTTTCATTTACTATGTTCGTTAATTATTGTTGCTTGATTAGCAATGATTGATTGGCTTCAATATCCGTTAAAATTTGTATTTCCCCATTTGGCCAAACAATTCTTAATTGCTCAATTTTTGTAATTTCACCTAAACCAAAGTGTAATTGTGATGGATTTTGTGAGGTGAAGTTACTATTGATATTGACTTCGCGCATTTGCTCTCTTACCTGATCTTTTACATACACGCGAGCGCCAATGGCAAAAATGTTTTTACCGTAGGCTTTTAAATCAATTTTTAAATAATTATTTAATTTCGCCGTGTTTTCATAATAAATTAAGCCATTTTTGTCAATATCATGGTTAGATAATAAAATATCGATATCACCATCATTGTCACCATCAAAGCAAACAACAGCTCTGCCTTGACCTTGATCTTTTAAGCCAAGTTCAATGTTGTTCTCGGTAAATTTTCCAGAATCTGTAGCCAGAAATAGTTTGATGGTATCACTATCATGGGACTCATATTTTCCTTCTTCGGCAGACGCCATACTCCAACCGTTAGTATTAAAAATATCAAGCATACCATCGTTGTTAAAATCAGCAACACAGCTCGCCCAGCCCCAACCACCATTATAAATATTACTTTGGTATGAGATGTCAGTGAAGGTGCCATTACCATTGTTTTGGAAAAGTTTATTTCCGGTAAACTTTAATGAGCCACTTTCTTGTTGAAATAATATGATGTTAGTAACAAACCAATCAAGATCGCCATCATTATCAATATCAGCAAGGGAAGACCCCATACCGTGAAGATCATCTTTTTTAATGTTTAAATTTAAGGTGCTATTACTAAAATTTTCTCCATCTATATTGATAAAATAACTTGAGTTAAAAAAATCAGATGCCATAAGAAAATCAAGCTTGCCGTCATTATTTAAGTCAGCAAAACTTGGTGTAAATGTATAGTCTAACTCACTGTTATCATAAGAGGCCTTTAGTTCGGTTTGAGATATACCACTTGAAATACTGATTGAGTTAAATAGATTGTTTTGAGTATTTAACCATAATATTTCAGGGTCTTGAGTACGGCGAGAGCCATAATGACTTAATGCTAGGTCGAGGTATCCGTCACTATTAAAGTCGCCAAAGGAAGAGGAGAGAGTAAATTCCTTAGTAATATCTGGTGCAATGCCTTCAATATAAGTGCCATCTCCTTGGTTGATGAAAAATTTGCTACTATTATGACCCATACCGCCAATGAACAAGTCTAAATCGCCATCGTTGTCGGTATCGGCAAAACTTGGACCACTATAAATTCCTAATAATTGCACACCTGCATGTTTTGCGACATCAAGGTATGTACCATCGCTTTGTTGTTGAAATAACTTGCTAGCGGAAAGATTACCGCTGGTAATGAAGATATCAATGCGTCCATCTTGATTGTAATCACCTATGGCGATTCCGCCAGAAGTTTGAAAACCACTTTCTATTAAAGGGTCAACAGAAAAGTCAGCATCGCTTTGCTCGGCTAAGTTAACAAAGCCCCATTCGTGTATTAAACCTAATTCTCTAGTTTTTGATTCAAAATATAAAGCGGGGGTAGTAATTTCTTCACTACTTCCACCACTACCATTATTTAAGTTATCTTGATTGTTTACTAACGATTTCTGGTTTGACTCACTACCACCACAACTTACGCATAAAGTTGATAATGTTATTGTAACAAGACAAACAACTAGGTTAAAACCTCTTTGGTTTACTCTTTTTGTAGATGCTTTAATCATATTGTTTCAGCCTTGTTTAATAAAAAAGCCCACAAGCTTACCTGTGGGCACATTTGGTTTACTCTAAAGTTGGTTATCTTTAGTTACCACAAGTTTATTTAGAACTTAAACCGTACACCTGCGCTGTAACTACGACCAAAACTAGAGATGTAATCTACAAAATCTTTTTCCCCGTTTAAGTATTGAACGTTGTCTGGGTCAAGTAAATTATTAGCATCAAAAGTAACAGTAATGTTGTCGTTAATTTCGTAACTCATACTTAAATCAAGCGCTGCCCATTCATCCACTTCTAAAGTTTCGTTGAAGCCTCCACCCCATGACGGCATAGTCGGACTCCATTGATTACCTAAGCTGTATTCAGAACGATAGTTATAGGCAAGGTTTGCCATAAAACCGTGTTGTTCATAGAAAGCAACAATGTTGTATTGAGTTTCAGATAAACCGATAAAAGGTAATTGCTCACCATCATCGGTATACTCACCTGAATCGCTATTGTTATAGGTATAGTTTGCTGAAATACCAAAACCGGCAAATGATTCGGGCAAGAAATTATCAAAGCTTTGTAACCAATTCACTTCATAACCACGAATTCGGGATGCTTGGTCTTTTTGGTTAATTGGACGAGTGACTTCAAATGGTTGACCAGCAATAACTTCGTTAGTTGGCTCATAATCGACAAAACCATGTAACTCTTTGTAGAAAGTTGCGAAGTTTAAGTTACCTGTATCGCTGTAGTACCACTCAATTGCGGTATCTAATTGATCAGCATAATAGGGCTCTAATCCAGGGTCATTTTCATACATACCGTTACGCAGAGTAGTTTCATCTTGCCAAATTGAAGTGACAGGTGAAAGGTTAGTTAGCGGTGGGCGTGAAATAGCTTGCGATAGTGATAAACGCAGTACTACTTCATCAGTTACGGCTAATTTACCGTTGAAGCTCGGTAATACTTTGCTGTAATTACCATCAAATTTAACATAACCGGTGTCTTCATGAGCGTCAGTAATTGTGCCATCGGCATTAAAAGCAATATTGGCAGGATCTTGTGAATAACCCCAAGAGCTAACATCTGTTTTAATATAACGAACCCCAAGGTCAACCATCCAAGGCATACCAGCGATTTCATCTTCTAAAATCATTTCAGCATAAAGGTGAATTGTTTCTTCTTTAACGCCGTAAGTATTACCACCTACTAAAGAAGGACGTTGAGTCATGTACTGTTCAAAAGCTTCATTATCTAGACTTCTATAATAATCAAATAACCCGCTAGTATTAATACCTGACCAAGTACTGGGTAAGTTTGCACTTGAGTTACCCATGAAGCTATCAAAACCACCAGGGAGTAGTGCTGAGGCTGGTAAAGGACCCCATAAAGTATTACCAGCAAATTCATGTTTTTCACTGTCTGGAGCGTCTACCCACTCGCTTTCAGTGCTACCGTTACGAAAGGTATAAGCGCTTGGGTTTTCTTGATCCCAGAATGTTTTACCTTTATCTTGCATGTTGTAACCTGCGCCAAACAAAACAGTACTAATAATTCCTTCATTTGGTTCATAAGTACCATCAAAGTTAAAATTTCCTGTTTTATCTTTTACGCTGTCGCCATCAACACGGCCGTACCAACCACCAAAACCACCAGTACCATCTACACCTGCATAGTTTTGATCTAAAATTGCTTCGCTACCGTCAGGATTGCTCATAATAATATCAGGTGAAAGATCGCCGTTGTCCCAGTTCATTGTTAATGAATCAACAACAGAACGAATTACAATCCAGCCGATTTCATGAGAATTATCTTCAGCCTCGGAGTAAGCCATATCAAAGTTGAAGTTAAAATTATCCCAAATATAATTAACATTTAAACCTACTTGAAAGGTATCACTTTCACGAGGTTGTTGGTTTTGCAGTAATTCAACAATTGCAGGTGAGTCTGGATTTCCTGGTTCACCAATTGTAATGCTGTTGCTATGTCCGTCATCACCAAGGATAACCTCTTGAATATTATCTGGATTGGTACCTTCAAATAAAGCGTAAGAAATCATATTTCCTGTTGATTCAATTTCATACTTTGTATAAAGCGCATCAAAATTTATGTCTAAGTTTTCATTAGGACGCCATTGCAGCGCAAGTGTACCACCGGTACGTTTTCGGTCATCGGTGCTTACCATAATATTTGGCCAATTAGGAAATCGTACCAGCTCATCAGGTGTTGCATGATCGGCTTGTAAGTCACCTGTTCGCCATTCACCCCATCCCCATTGCGCACTGTGGCTATCGAAGCGAGTTTTACGTTCTGTATGAGTCATTGAGAACAATACACCAAACTCATCATCGTTAAAGGTTTCACTTACCATGAATGATGCTTGTGGGCTAACATCACCTTGTCGTTCATTTTGATATGCTTCTAATGAACCGGCTATTAAACTGCCGACATCCAACGGCTTAAGGGTTTCAATATTAATTACCGCACCAATACCACCCTCGGTTAAGTGAGCCTGTTGAGTCTTGTTAACTGTAACTCCGCCAATCAACTCTGAAGCAATTAAGTCATAGTTAAAATCACGGTTAACGGCTTCAGAAGCAATTTTTCGACCATTAATGGTTGTGACATTATAATCTCCAGATAAACCACGAACTGTGACTTGTTGACCTTCACCGTTTACACGAGAAACACTAACACCAGGAATACGTTGCATAGCTTCGGCAACATTTGAGTCTGGAAATTTACCAATATCTTCTGCAACTAATGCATCAACAATATTGTTTGACATTTTTTTGATTTCTTGTGCTTCTTTTAAAGAACTTAGAACACCAGTGACTTCTATTACTTCAATTTCTTCTTCCGCTGCTTTTATTGTTTCATCTGCGGCCAAAGCAGACATAGATGTTGCCAGTGCGGTGCTGATGGCAAATGCTAAATAATTTATTTTCATGACAAGCCCTTTGTTTTTTATAATAGTGTTATGTTTTAACTAGTTGTTTTTAGATGCCTTTTGGTTTTATTTTTATTAAACTTTAAGTCCATCCATTTTTTGTGTCCCAGAAAAAGAACCTCCTTTTCTGATTTCGCTATTATTTATATCGCTAATAAAACCTGTCAGCTTCCTATAAATTGCTATTTAACTCCTAAAAAATAATGACAAGTTATTTCACTTTAGGGAGTGTCTATATTCGCTAAGCTGCGAGAACAATTCTCGTAATTCAATAATTGATTCCCATTTTGTAGCCTTTGCTTTGAATTAGTAAAAAAGTAGCGTAGTTTGATGTCATGAATTTCTAACAAATGGAATAGATATGTTGGATTGGGTTGGAAAAATAGCCTTTAGCGATAGTAGTAGTCCACTGGAATCGCAGGGGCAAGAGAATAAATTTGGTTTTCGACGTCTAGCTCCAAAAGTAATGGCGCATAGTCACTGGCATGGGCATATTGAAATCAATTACTTATTCAATTGTTCTGCTGATTATTTGATCAACGGTAAAAAAATCAGTGTGCCAGAAGGGCGGATGTTACTTTTTTGGGCTTCATTTCCACATCAAATGATAGAAACTCAAGGCGACGGTGAACTGGTGAATGTTTATGTCCCACTGCAATCTTTTTTAACTTGGAAACTACCGGATGATTTTGTAAGTAAGTTATTGCATGGAGAAGTTATTGTTTCAAATAGCTTATATCACTGTGATGAGCAGCTGACTAGAATTTGGGAAAGCGATATTGCTGAAAATGATTACACATTAACCGTTCAGGTAATCAATGAAATTCGTGGTCGGATCCGCCGAATGGCTTTAGAAGATTATTCTACTTTTGATTTAACCAATAGAGCAATAAAAGAAGGCAGTAAACCGATTGTCAGAGGCTTGTTTCATATTCAAACCATGCTGCGTTACATTGCTGATAATTACGACCAAAAAATCACCATAGAGAATGTTTCTAAATCAACAGGGCTGCACAAAAACTATGCGATGAAACTCTTTAATCGCGTAATGCGAGTTTCAATTAAACAATATATAAACCAATTACGCTTACAACACGCACAGGCGCTTTTAATTGATACAGAAAATCCAGTGTTAAATATTGCCTTGGAAGCCGGGTTTGGCTCTGTCAGTCGGTTTTATGATATTTTTCAACGAGAATTTAAAATGTCTCCGCTAGAGTTTCGGCGCAGTGTTATCTAATCCAATTAATTAATAATGGTTGTTAAATGGGAATGATTGGTTTGTTTACAGTAAGTTCGTTATTGGGAAACATGTTCAAATTGAAACATAAATAGCTAACTATTTATTACCCTAAAATAACCAAAGTAAAACAATAGAGAAATTCACTTCTTTTTCTCTATATATTTTAACCAAGGTATAAATGAACAGTGAATGTTTAGTAAATAATAATTCAGATAGAGAGAACTCAATATGCGATTTAAGCACTTAGCAGCCCTTTGTGTACTAGGCCCCTTGGCCGCATGCAATAATGCATCAACACAAGCAACTGCTGAAAATTTGGATGCCCAGTCAGTCAATCAAGGACAACCTCCGGTTGACTTAAATAGTTTGGCCAATACTTTAAAAGACAGGTGGTTATTAACCGACAGCGCTTTAGTTTGGAATGTTTCTGATATCCACGAAGATCATATTGAAATGAGTGGTGAACAAACATCTGCAATCATCTATTATGGAGCTAATCAGCAAGGTAATTTAACGCTAAAACGTAAACTTGTCTGGCCAATGTTAAGAACCATTCCTAACGATACACACGCAAGCCTTATTCATGACTTTGATTTAAGCATTTCACCTCGTATCAGCCTTGATGGCCAAGTTGTTGAGCAAGAGCAGTTAACGCAAGCACGGTTAAATGGCATGTTAACTTTAACTACTGATTTATTGCCTGATCAAGGAAAGAAAATAAGCTTAACTCGTACCTTAACACCAAGCCCAACAAAACCTTTAATGGTTGAGCGTCTTACCTTTACCAATAATGCTAGAGAAGCGGTTCAATTAGCTTTAGATAAATTAGATTACCAGTTTGATACTCAAGCCAAAGATGGCGTTTATGGTGTATATAAAATCCAGGCAACCAGTGATAAAACAGAGGAGTTTGAGTTGGCCGCAGGTCAATCATTTACTGTATTTGTTGATTTCAAAGCGACTAAATCAGGTCAGAGTACAAGGTTTGATGGCGCGAAAGAGTTACAGGCACGTCTTGATTATGTTGATAGCCTGAAAAACGATTTACAGTTAGAGACACCTGATCCTATCTTAAATAAAATGTTTGATTTTGCCAAACTTCGTGGCGCTGAGTCTATTTTTAGAACTAAAGGTGGTTTAATGCACGCACCTGGCGGTGGTCGTTACTATGCAGCTATTTGGGCAAACGATCAGGCTGAATACATCAACCCTTTCTTTCCTTTTTTAGGGGACGATAATGGTAATGAATCTGCCATTAATAGTTTCCGACATTTTGCTCGGTTTATGAATGACGAAGGTAAGCATATTCCATCATCTATTATTGCTGAAGGTGATGATATTTGGGATGGTGCAGGTGATCGTGGAGATTGTGCAATGATCGCTTACGGTGCTAGTCGTTATGCATTAGCCATCGCCGATAAAGTGCAGGCTAATGAATTACTGCCTCTTATTGATTGGTGTATTGGTTTTAGCTATAACAAAATCACTAAAGATGGCGTTATCGCTTCAGACAGCGATGAACTTGAAGGGCGATTCCCCGCAGGTGATGTTAACTTAAGTACCAATATGCTGACTTATGGTGCTTTAGTTTCGGCTAGCCATTTAAACAATGAGTTAGGTCGCTCAGACATTGCTAATGAATATCAAACCCGAGCTCGTGTACTACGTGGTAAAATAGAAGATTATTTTGGTGCTAACGTACAAGGTTTTGATACCTATCGTTACTTCGATGGCAATACCAAACTACGTGCTTGGATTGCTTTACCATTTACTTTTGGCATTTTCGATAGAAAAGAAGATACCTTGGCAGCTTTGCTCAGTGATGATTTATGGAGTGCTGACGGTATTTATTCTGAAGCAGGCAATAAAACATTCTGGGATAGGTCAACTTTGTATGCTTTTAGAGGTATTTTTAATGCCCAAGAAACTGATACGGCGATGCGTTATTTTAAATACTACTCACGCAAGCGCTTGTTAGGTGAACACGTTCCTTATGCTGTTGAAGCATGGCCAGAAGGCAACCAACGACATCTATCAGCAGAAAGTGCTTTATATGCTCGAACAGTTACCGAAGGTTTATTTGGCATTGAGCCAACTGGCTTTAACCGGATGAACGTTGCGCCGTACTTACCAACGGGTTGGAATAATATGTGTTTGAACAATATCCGTGCTTTTGCCAGTAACTTTGATCTTTGTGTGAACCGCAAAGAAATAAATTCCAAAAGAAATAACAGCTTTGAAATAACCGTTAGTTCTGATGGGCAATTGCAAAAAATCAGTTGGGATGGACAATCAGCCATTAGTGTAAGCCTTTAATTTATTTAATAAATGTTTACATAGTAGGCAAGTCAGTAAAAGGGATGGATAGCATCCCTTTTTTTCTAACAAATCGGATATTAATTATGAATTTCTTTACTCGTCACCTATTACTCGTCACTTGTTGCAGTGTAAGTTTGTTTAGTGCAACACTATCGGCAAACAAATACCAAATAGACTCGCCAGATAAAAATATCCAACTTACTATTAATACCGATCGCGGTATTGTTTATTCGGCTAAAGTTGCAAACACCCCTTTGTTAACAGCATCTAAAATAGGCATTACCATTAAAGATCAAAAACCTTTAGGTAAAGCGCAAGTTATTGATGAATCAAGAAAATCAGTAAACCGTGTATTAACACCACATGTTCAACAAAAATCAAAAGAAGTGCTTGAGCATTACAATGAGCTAACCTTACGTTTTGATAACAAACAAAGTATTAGTTTTCGCGTATTTGATCAAGGTTTTGCTTACCGTTTAGCGAGTGAAAAAACGGGTGAGTTAACCGTAACCGCAGAGCAGGGCGAAATTAACTTTGCTCAAGATAGTCAAATTCTTTTTCCACAAGAATCGGGCTTTGTTTCTCATAATGAACGTTTGTATTTACCTAAAAAATTTAGTGACATAAGTAATTATGAATTTGCAAGTCTACCGCTATTAGTTGATACCGGTGATACTAAAGTGGTGATTACCGAAACAGGTTTACGCGATTATCCAGGCATGTGGTTGCAAGGAAACTCAACTAATAACAATGGCAACTTTGGTTTTAAAGCTATATTTCCCAAACAAGTATTAAAAGCCGAGCAAAAAGTAAATCAAGGTATTGTTTCTGATCGTAATGAAAATATAATCAAACGGGCTAATTATTTATCAAAAAATAACTTGTCGGCACTTGATGGTGGTCGTTATTTTCCATGGCGGGTATTTGCTGTTAGTCAAAACGACGGGCAGCTATTAACCAATGAGTTATCTTATTTATTGGCAGATGAAGCTAAAATTGACGCTTCATGGGTTAAGCCTGGGAAAGTGGCTTGGGATTGGTGGAATGCTAATAATTTACATGGTGTAGATTTTAAAGCCGGAATTAATACTCAAACTTATAAATACTATATTGATTTTGCAGCTAAATATGGCCTTGAATATATTGTTTTGGATGAAGGTTGGCATAAGTTGGGTAACGTTTTAGAGGTTGTCGACGATATTGATGTTGAAGAAATTATTCAATATGGAAAATCTAAAAATGTTGATGTAATTCTTTGGGTTATTTGGAAAACCCTCGATAATCAATTAGATGTTGCGCTAGACGCCTTTGCTAAATGGGGGGCTGCGGGTATTAAAGTTGATTTTATGCAACGTGACGATCAAGCCATGGTTAATTATTATTGGAAAGTGGCCAAAGCATCTGCATCTCGGCAGTTGTTAGTCGATTTTCATGGCGCATACAAACCGGCAGGTTTGCGCCGAACATATCCCAACGTTATCACTCGTGAAGGTGTACGTGGTTTAGAGCATAACAAATGGGCTGATTATATTACCGCTGAGCATAACTTAACATTACCGTTTATTCGCCAACTTGCTGGCCCGATGGATTATACCCCTGGTGCTATGATTAATACTCAGCCAGAAAATTTTAAAATAGTATTCAATCGGCCGATGAGTAAAACCACCCGTGTGCATCAAATGGCTATGTATGTAGTTTTTGAAAGTCCATTGCAAATGCTAGCGGATAGCCCATCAAACTATTTACGTGAGCACGAAAGCACAAGTTTTATTGCTAAAGTGCCAACAGTCTGGGATGAAACAAAGATTTTATCGGCTAAGCTAAGTGACCATATCATTACCGCCAGACGCTCAGGCGATGATTGGTTTATTGGTATAATGGGCAATTCTAAAGCACGTGAGTTCACCGTTGATTTATCTTTTTTAAGTGCAAATACTTATCAAATGCATAGCTTTAAAGATGGTATTAACGCAGATAAATACGCCAGTGATTATCAAACAGCTACAGAGCAAGTTAATAACAAGCGTCAGTTAAAAGTTAAACTTGCGCCAAGTGGTGGTTGGATTGCTCATTTTACAAAAGCCAAACAACCTTAATTTTTGTGGTTTTATCGATTAAAATAATTCGAGAATGACGCTAATAAAAAGAGCCTTATTGATGGACAAAACATTAAAAACCACAAGTTTTAGACAGGCTGTGTTAGCTGTTAGTGCTTTATTAGTGGTAGTGATTTATGGCTTGATGCTTAGACCTTTAGCTTTTAACCAAGTGGCAATGCCATTAGAAATAGTATTTATGTTAGCGGCGGTTATAGTCATAACTCAGTTATTGTTGCTAGGTTTTAGCTGGTTAACAATTCAAAATGCTATTGTTAACAAGTTGAGCCAAGCCATTCCTACCATTCTACTGCTGTTTGCTATTGGTTTACTTATTGGCAGTTGGATAGTCTCGGGCACTATTCCAATGTTAGTTTACTATGCACTCAATATTGTTTCAGCTGAGCATATTTATCTGATTGCTTTTATTGTGCCTATCTTCTTTTCCATGTGTACTGGCACATCTTGGGGATCAATTGCGACCATAGGTTTAGTGCTTATTACGGTAGCAACTGTTATTAATGCTGATGTAGCAATTACCGCAGGCGCTATTATTGGCGGTGCTTATTTTGGCGATAAACTTTCGCCATTATCCGATACCACTAATATTGCAGCAATGTCAGTAAATATTGATTTATATCAGCATATTCATGCGATGTTATTTACTACCTTACCTTCGGCGCTGTTGGCGTCATTGGGATTTTTTGCCTTAGATATTATTTACCCTACGCAGCTACCCGTTGGTGCTAGCGCTGACATCGATATTTTGCAACAAACCTTGCTTGGCATCACTATGTTGTTTAATTTCAATTTATTGTTGTTACTACCGCCAGTCATCATATTGCTGGGTTCAATGCTCAAAAACCCACCTTTGCCAGTGCTTGTGCTGTCGTCTTTAGTTTCATGTTTATTAGCCTTGATATTTCAGCACTTTAGTTTTGACGATATTATACAAACCATGTACCAAGGTTTTAGCTTGAATATGTTCAGTACTGAACGGGTATTAGCCTTGCCTGAACATATTGCTGTGCTGTTTGAACGTGGTGGGTTGTATGCGCTAAATCAGCCAATAATGATCACCATATTAGTGTTTATTTATGTCGGTGCTCTTGATTGCATTAATGCCATGCCCACCTTGATTAACCGTTTATTAAGGGGCGTTAAGAAATCGTCAACGCTAGTGGCATCATCATTGGTTGCTTCAGCAGTAACCAATGCCATGACCTCAAGCCAATACGCTAATAGCTTTATTAATGGTGAAGCATTTGCAAAAAAATATGATGAATTTGGCGTTAACCGTAAGGTTTTATCTCGTTCATTAGAAGATACCGGCACCATGATAGAAAGCATAATACCCTGGAGTACTACCGCGGTGTTTATCTATGCAACTCTGGGGGTCTCTATCGTGGATTATTGGCACTGGCAGTTATTATCTTTAATTAATATTCCACTGGCTTTTATCTTAGCTTTTTCTGGCTTAGCGCAATTTAAAGAGCCAACTTACATTCAAAACTCAAATGAAAAATAAATCTATGTCTGACAATAATGAGCACGCTTTTCATATACAAACTAAAACAGTGCACGATCAAAATCAAACACGTGATCCTTACGGGGCGGTGGTTCAGCCTATTTATCAAAACTCCTTATTTACTTTTGATAGTTGGCAAGCCATAGAAGCCGCCTTTAATGATAAAATTAATAACCCCATTTATACTAGAGGCTGCAACCCTACGGTAGCTTTGGCAGAGCAGAAAATTGCCGATTTAGCCAAAGGTGACATTTCACAAGAAATAAAAGCCAAGTTATTTGGCTCAGGCATGGCCGCTATTTCAGCTGGTATGTTGCATTTCTTAAAAGCAGGTGATCATGTTGTTACCCTAAATAATATTTATGGTCCATCTATTAGTTTTATCAACGACTTTTTAAAACCAAAAATGAATGTTGAAGTGAGCTTTGTTTCTGGCATTAATATTGATGAATTCGAACAAGCAATACAGCCAAATACCAAGCTTATCTACTTGGAAAGCCCATCCTCCGCCATTTTTACTTTACAAAACTTAAGTGAAATAACCGAATTAGCTAAACGTTATGGCATTAAAACCATGATCGACAATACCTGGGCAACACCGCTTTACCAAAAGCCATTGGAATTAGGTATTGATCTAGAAATGCACTCCTGTTCAAAATACTTAGGTGGCCACAGTGATATTGTTGCTGGTGTATTGATCGGCTCACAAGCGCTTATTGATGCTATTCATGTTTGTGAATATGAACTGTTAGGGGCAAAAATGGCGCCAATTGAAGCGAGTTTATTAATTCGCAGTTTGCGAACATTAGACTTACGAATGGCGCGGCATCAAGATAACGCGCTAAAGGTGGCAGAGTTTTTAGAAAATCATCCTAAAATAGCTAAGGTAAATTATCCGGGTCTTAAAAGTTTCCCACAAGCAAAGTTAGCAACAGTCCAAATGACAGGTTGTAGTGGCTTGCTGAGTTTTCAGCTAGCGGCTGATGATTTAGGCCAAATTAAACAATTTTTTAATAGTTTAAAACTCTTTCAAATTGGAGTCAGTTGGGGCGGTCATGAAAGTTTAATTTATGCTCCTGCAATTGGTTATTTGAAAGAACAAACTCCCGCACAGTTTGCCAAAATGGGCTTGTCCCTTGGCGACATGCGAATCTCGGTTGGCTTAGAGAATGTTGATGATTTAATTGCTGATTTAACCAAGTCGTTGATAAATATTATATAGTTTAAAAGGTGTAATGATGGCCATTAAAAATATTGCTATTGTTGGTGGAGGAACAGCTGGCTGGTTAGCAGCAAACCACTTAGGTACAGAACTCTCTAAAATTGATGGTATTACCATTACCTTAATCGAGTCTCCAGATATCCCTCCTATTGGTGTTGGGGAAGGGACAGTGCCTACGATCCGAGAATCACTGAAAAAATTTGGTATTAGTGAAGGTGAGTTCATTCGTACCTGTGAAGTGACGTTCAAGCAGTCAATTAAGTTTGTAAATTGGATGGACGAGGATCACCATAAAAACAAGTATCCAGACCAAGAAAATGCTTTTCATCATCTATTTGATGCACCAAGCCCTTTTGGTAAAGATCTATCTGAGCATTGGTTAGCGCAAAGCCAGAATAATCAAACTCAAAAGTGTTATGCCAATTTTGTTTCACCGCAATTTAATAGTTGTGAAAAATATAAAGGGCCTAAAACATTAGATACACCTGAATTTCAAGGTGCTCATGGTTATGCTTATCATTTAAATGCAGCAAAGTTTGCCCAATTACTAGCAAAAAATGCCATTGAAAAGTTTAATGTTAAACATGTTTTGGCTAATGTTTGTGAAGTTGAATTAGCCATTGATGGTGAAATATCAGCACTACACACAAAAGAAAGTGGTCGTCTGGAATTTGACTTTTTTATTGATTGCACTGGTTTTGAAGGGCTTTTGATGGAAAAAGCCCTAAAAGTTCCCTTTGTTTCGAAATCAAAAGAGCTACTCGTTAATAAAGCCCTAGTAGTACAAGTTCCTACTGAGAAGGATGATGAAATACCTCCTTTCACAATAGCAACTGCGCATCAAGCTGGGTGGATCTGGGATATTGCTTTAACTAATAGGCGTGGTGTAGGTTTAGTTTACTCAGATAACCACATGAGTGATAAAGAAGCGAGCGATAAGTTAGATAACTACCTTGGAAATAATGCCAAAGGCTTGAGTTATCGTACCTTATCTATGCGGATAGGTCATAGTGAAAAGTTTTGGCATAAAAACTGTGTTGTTTTGGGCTTAGCACAAGGTTTTTTAGAGCCGCTTGAAGCAACCTCTATTTTACTCACTGATTTTGCCGCTAGTTTTTTAGCACGGAAGTTTCCAAAAAACAAAGCCGATATGGAGGTGTTAGCACAGCGATTTAACCAAGTGATGGATTATGCTTGGTTGAGAGTAATTGATTTTATTAAATTGCATTATTACCTATCTGATAGGCGGGACTCTCAATTTTGGTTAGATAACCAAAAAGATGAAGTTTTAACCGACTCGTTAAAACAACGGCTTGAGCTTTGGCATCGTTTTACCCCACACCCCGATGATTTTTTTGCTCAGTTTGAAGTATTCAATGTTGATAATTACCTTTACCTACTTTATGGCATGAATTACCCAACAGTAATAAATAAGCCGAGCTGTGAAGAATCAGCTTTGGCCATTGCTCATGCTGAAAAAGTAGTTCGAGGGGCTGCTTATATTGAAGGGAAATTACCACAACATAGAGACATAATTAACCATATTAGTCGTTCTGTGCTCTCTGAGTAAATACCAATAAAGCTAATTAAGAACTTAATTGGCAAGCTAACAGCACGTTAGATCAGATGATGGCTGATACCTGGCGTTGCAATCAACTAATCCAATTGGCTATTCTACTTAAGAAAATAACTAGCACTAATATCGCCTTGTTGCTTGGTATTCTTCTATCATTTTATCAATTAAATCATCGCAGCTGGGGATATCATCAATTCCCGCTACGCCGTGCCCAGCAGACCAAACATCTTGCCATGCTTTTGATGAATCACTGCCGGTTGGTGTTAATTTTTTACCAAAGTTAACATCAGCAGTATTAAATAGCGCTTTCATGTCATATCCCGAATTCTCTAGGCTTGCTTTAATGAAGTTTGAATTCACTCCCGTTACCGCAGGAGTATAGACAATATCAGTCGATTTAGAATTTACAATTAAATCCTTGTGGCCTTGTGGCGCATTACTTTCAAGGGTATTGATAAAACGTGTGCCAACATAGGCAAGATCAGCTCCCATCAACTGTGCAGCCCGTACTTGGTTGCCTTTGTTGATACAGCCGCCAAGTAAAATGGTTTTATGCCAAAAAGAGCGAAGATCTTCAACTAAGGCAAAAGGGTTCAAACTGCCAGCATGGCCACCAGCACCGCCACTAACGGCAATTAAACCGTCGACGCCAGCATCGGCTGCTTTTTCTGCATGACGTTTAGTAGTGACATCATGAAAAACAATACCACCATAACTATGCACTACATCAACCACATCTTTTAATGCGCCAAGGGCGGTTATCACTAAAGGTACCTTATATTTAACACAAAGGGCTAAATCATCTTGTAAGCGAGGATTTGACTCATGAACAATTAAATTAACACCAAAAGGTGCAGCCTTTTTACCTGTTTTATCTTCAAAGCTAACGATTGCTTGAGTGATTTCAATTAGCCATTGTTCAAAACCTTCACTGGTTCGTTGGTTAAGGGCGGGGAAGGTGCCAACGATGCCTTTTTTACAACCGCTGATCACAAGCTCTGGGCCTGAAACTAAAAACATAGGTGCCATTACTACAGGGATAGAGAGTCGGTCTTGCCATTGCTTGGGTAACATAAATGTACTTCCTGAAATTATTTTTGATTTTTAGGTAAAACAGTTGATTAAATTACCAGTGATAAACTTGCTGGCTTTAGTCACAAGGTTTGAGCTTAATTAGGTTCTGTCGATTGTTGTAACTGCACTAATAATTGGCGAGCTTTAACTTGGTTTCCAGTAGCCGTTAATACTTTATCCACTAGGCCGTCAATACTCGCTTTAAGTAAGTGCTCCATTTTCATCGCCTCAATAATGGCGATAACATCACCACAAACAACTTGTTCACCCTCTTTAACGAGTACGTCTACTATTACGCCATCCATCGACGCGAGTATTTTATTTGAGCCTTCTTTTTCTGTTTTTTTAGAAAGTAATGAATGATTAATAAACTGAAGATTTCCGGCTAAACTGTTTAGCCATAAAGAGGGTGTTGCAGGGCTATCATCAAAAGCAAATGTTCGAGACTTCATAACACCTTGATATAAATAGCGGATGTCGTTTTTATTCAGCTCAATAATTTCTAATTGTTCACAATGATTTATATCGTCAGAATTACTCTCTTGTTGTGTTTTGTTCCGCCAGCTAACCTGCAAAACCTTTTTTGTCCGGTCATTGTTATCAACCAGCTGATGTAGCGCTAATTTTTGGGCTTCACCACTTGTGGCTTGCTCGCACCTTAAAGTGACTAACTGCTCACCAACTGATGATGTTTGTAGTGATTGCCCCTCTTTTTTCGATTGAGTTTGAGCTCGGTATTTAATAAGCACAGTGGCTAATAACCAGTCTTGTGGTGTAATTTTTTGTTGTTTTAAACTTTTGTTTTCGCTAAATTTATCTGCGATGAAATTTGTTGTTGCATCACCCTTGATGAAATCTTTATCTGACAATAGCTCACTTAGAAAAGCGCGGTTATCACGTACACCCAACAGCTGAGAGTCTTGAACTAATCGTATTAAGCGTCGGCGTGCTTGTTCTCTGTTTTCTCCATAAGCAATTAGCTTAGCGAGCATTGGATCATAAAAGGCTGAAATAGTTTGTCCTTGCTCTATACCTGAGTCGATACGACTACCTGCTTTTGAAAAAGTGTTTTTTGAGGAGCTATTCGCAGTGTGTAAAGCTGGCTGCCATAAATGAATCTTTCCAGTTTGCGGCATAAAGTTATTAGCAGGGTCTTCAGCATATAATCTAACTTCCATAGCGTGACCAGTAATGGTGACATCGCTTTGCTTTATTGATAATACTTCCCCATTGGCAACATTTAATTGTAAAGCAACTAAATCGAGGCCTGTGACTAGCTCAGTAACGGGGTGTTCAACTTGTAAACGGGTATTCATTTCTAAGAAATAAAAATTACTGTCGGTCGTGGTTTCGCAATTTAAGGTTTCGCAATATAAGAACTCGACTGTTCCAGCACCAACATAATCACAGGCTTTTGCAGCAAGTATGGCTGCATCACCCATTTGTTGTCTTGTTGCCTCATCAAGTACCATCGAAGGCGCTTCTTCGATAACTTTTTGGTGACGACGCTGTACTGAGCAATCTCGCTCTGCTAAATGAATAACGTTGCCAAAGTTGTCAGCAAAAATTTGTATTTCAATATGACGAGCATCACTGATCGCTTTTTCTATGATGAGTTCACCGCAACCAAAGGCACTTTGCGCTTCAGAGCGAGCCGAGTTTATTGCGGCTGTTAATTCCACTTCTTTTGTAACCATACGCATGCCGCGGCCACCACCACCTTTAGCGGCTTTAACCATTAAAGGAAACCCAATAGTTAAGGCTTCTTTAAACAGTTTGTCGTCATTTTGATCGCCTCCTTCATAACCTGGAATACAGGGAACTCCTGCGGCTAACATGGCTATTTTTGCTTGGCGTTTACAGCCCATTAGCTCTATAGCTTGTGCACTTGGGCCAATAAAGCAGATGTCGTTGTCTAGGCATGTTTGAGCGAATTGAGCATTTTCAGATAAAAAGCCATAACCAGGATGAATCGCATTGGCTCCTGAAGCCTTTGCTGCTTCAATTAGCTTATTTATAACAAGATAACTTTCTCCAACATTAGCAGCGCCAAGGCATACGGCTTCGTCAGCTAAGGTGACATGAGGTGCATTCTTATCGTCCTCGGAAAATACCGCAACGGTCCTAAAACCAAGATCTTGTGCCGCGTTAATGATCCTAACGGCAATTTCACCACGGTTGGCAATTAATATTTTATCAAACATCTTTATGACCTTTATCTGTGCTTAACTTTATCTTTACGAAAGCTAGCCATGATTTAACAGTGACTTATTTTAGTTTAAAAAGTAGATTCATTACTCTGGGGACTTAATCCAGTGAGCAGGGCGCTTTTGCATAAAAGCTGTTGCGCCTTCTCTTCCTTCTCCATCCACGGCTTTAGCAAAGCTGATAGCCGCGTTATCGAGTAACTCTGTCATCGATATGTTCGCAACATCGTGTAATAATGCTTTGGTCACTTGGTTAGCATCGGGTGCACACTTTAGCGCAAGCTTAATTGTTTGATTAAGCTGTTGAGTCATAGCTTTGTCACCTTCAGCTAATTGATGCACTAAGCCCATCGCTAATGCATTGTTTGCGTCAATTCTAATTCCAAGTAGTGCCATACGCCTCGTTGCAGTTAAACCAATACGCTGGACAACAAATGGCGCTATTTGTGCAGGAATAATACCTAAAGAAGTTTCAGGTAATGCAAATTTTGCTGACATTTGTGCAATAGCAACATCGCTGATACAAGCTAAGCCAAAACCACCACCCAATACAGCACCTTGCAATAGACAAACCACCACAGCAGGTAAAGCATTTGCTTTTTCAATCATTAAACCAAAACTACGATTTAGCTCAATAAGTGCGTGATTATCTTTGGCCGACTGCATATCTTTGATATCGCCACCCGCACAAAAGTTACCATTAGCACCCTGTAAAACTAATACTCGATACTGCTTAGTTTCAATTTCAGTCATTACCAGCATAAGTTCATTAACCATTTGCAGGTTCATGGCATTGGCAACACTGGGTCGATTTAAAGTTATCGTTAATACCGGAAACTTGTCTTCAACAATGAGAGTGTCAAAATTGTGATTAATACTTGTCATCTGTTTTACCTAAAATAATCTCTATTACAAAATGTTATTTGTATTGAATCTTTTTAAACACATGCTGCAAGAAAAAGCAGTGTTAACCACGGGTCGCTTTTTCTTGTTGCATGTATTTACTGATGATGCCTAGCATGATCTCATCAGCGCCACCGCCAATAGAGCCTAAACGATTGTCGCGATATAAACGGCTAACAACGTTATCCCACATATAGCCCATGCCGCCCCAATATTGCAAACAAGCATCGGATACTTCACGGGCTAAACGGCCTGATTTAAGTTTTGCCATTGACGCCAACTTTGTAACATCAGCGCCGTTAATATAACCGTCGCAGGCCTGATAAACTAAAGCGCGTAGCATTTCTACATCAGATTGTAATTCAGCTAATCTAAATTGAATTACTTGGTTTGCGATAAGTGGTTTACCAAAGGCTGTTCTTTCGCAGACATAGTCATAGGTATCATCAATACAAATTTCCATGCCTTTTAATGACATCGCGGAAATATACAAACGCTCTTCTTGAAATTGCTGCATTTGCATCATAAAACCAGCACCTTCTTGCCCGATAAGGTTTTTTTGAGGAACTCGGACATTATCAAAAAATATTTGCGCGGTATCTGAAGATCGCATACCTAGTTTGTCGAGTTTTTCTGAAAAACTAATACCCGGTAAGTCTGTTGGCACAACAATTAATGATTTGTTTTTATGAGGTTTATCGTCTGAGGTATTAGCGAGTAAACAAATAAAATCAGCTTGAGTTGCGTTTGTTATCCACATTTTACTGCCATTGATAATGTAGTCATCGCCGTCTTTTGTTGCCGTAGTGGTTAATCCAGCGACATCTGAGCCAGCACCAACTTCACTTACCCCAATACAAGCAACTGCATCACCTTTAATGGCTGGCTCAAGGAAGGTTTCTCTTACATAATCACTACCAAAACGGGCTAATGCGGGGGTGGCCATATTGGTTTGAACGCCAATAGCCATCGGGATACCACCACAGCGAATAGTACCAAACGCTTCAGCGGCAACCATTTCATAGCTGTAATCAAGTCCCAATCCGCCATTCTCAACAGGCTTACTGATACCTAATAATCCTAAGTCACCCATTTTTTTAAATAATTCTTTTGCAGGAAAAGGGCCTGATTCTTCCCATTGCTCAACATAGGGATTAATTTCTTTTTCAACAAAGTTTGTAATGGTTCTTTTTAATTCTAAGTGTTCAGCGGTTAAAATCATTTTGTCTCCGAATTCTTTTTATATTTTATTTATGCAATGTCAGTTATATGATGCTACCAAATACACCTGTAGCCTTCTTTCGTCATTAAAAGCGCGCAACACCAAAGTTGCTGCTGCTTAATGTTCGGTGTTTTTCTTGCCAGCATATATCTAATAAATTAGCCAATAAGGGGCGGGTATCACGAGGGTCAATTAAGCCATCATCCCAAAGCCTTGCTGTACCAAAAATGGCAGTAGAACCGGCATTTAGTTTTGCTGCTGTCATTTGCTCCAACTGAGTTAGTTTAGCTTCATCAATAGGTTGACCTAGCTTTTTCATTTTTTCTTCGGTAACAATACGTAATACCTTGCCAGCTTGCTCTCCCCCCATTACTGCTGTTTTACTATTGGGCCAAGAGAATATAAAACGGGGATCTAAACCTCTTCCGCACATCGCATAATTACCGGCGCCATAAGAGCCACCAATTAATATTGAGATTTTAGCAACATTGGCATTTGCCACGGCCTGGATCATTTTAGAGCCATGCTTGATAATGCCATTTTGCTCTGAATCTGTACCCACCATGAAACCTGTGGTGTTATGTAAAAATATAATTGAGCGTTGGCCTTGTTCACATAGCTGAATAAATTGCGCTGCTTTATTAGCGCCTTGTGCGGTTATCGGACCGTTATTGCCAATAATGCCAATACTGTGGCCATCAATGTGAGCAAAACCACATACAGTTTGTTTATCAAACTCGGTTTTAAAGTCTTGAAAAATAGAGCCGTCAACCAATCGAGCAATCACTTCTCTAACGTCATAAGCTTTTTTACTTATCGATGGCACAATGCCCAGCAACTCTTCTGCGTCAAATAATGGCGCGATAACTGCTTTTTTTGAGGGTAGGGTTAGTTGTTCGTTCCACGGTAAACTGGCAAGAATATCTCGAGCGATGGCAATACCGTCGGCGTCATCTTGAGCTAAATAATCAGCGGTACCTGCTTGGGAGGCATGAAGCTCTGCGCCGCCCAATTCTTCATCACTGGCAATTTCTCCAGTCGCGGCTTTTAATAAGGGCGGTCCAGCAAGAAACATCTTTGTTTTGTTTTTTACCACGATCATGTAATCAGATAAGCCGGGTTGATAGGCACCACCTGCGGTTGCGTTGCCATGTACCACAGTAACTTGAGGAATGCCTTGCGCTGATAACCGTGCTTGATTAGCAAATGCCCGTGCACCTTGGACAAAAATATCTGTAGCGTAATTGAGATTAGCACCACCACTTTCGGCTAGGGTTACTAAAGGTAATTTGTTTTCTTTGGCAATTTGTTGAAAGCGTAAGGTTTTATCTAGGCCTGTTGGAGCTATTGTGCCGCCTTTAATGGCACAATTGTTCACTTGAATTAAACAGCGAATACCAGCAATAAAACCAATGCCTGCGATAATGCCGCCGCCAGCTTCACTACCGTCTTTATCATCGTGCATTTTATATCCGGCTAATGTGCTTAATTCGATAAAACTAGAATCTGCATCAAGCAATAAATTTAACCGCTCTCGGGGCAGTAATTTACCTCGTTGATGAAACTTATTCTGTGCGAGCTGTGCCTTTGCTAATGTTAGCGTTTCAATTTCTCTAAACTGATTAATGCAGGCCAACATTGCTTGGCGATTTTCAGCAAAACTTTCGCTATTGCTATCAATTTCAGATTGAATTACGGACATGAGCTGCTCTCTTTGTTTTTATATTCTTGAAATAACTTAGTATTAATGGCGATTGGCATATCTAATAATTGCTGAGCAATAGCTTTGCCTTGTGGGTCTATACGTAAACTCGCCATACCGCCGCCAGCTAAACTATTTTCTATTAATATATTGAGTGCTTGAATGCCCGGCAATTGATAACAATGGATTTGGCTATTATCAGCTAACAAGTGGTTGAAGTAATGACTGATTTTATCAGGTGTTAAAGCGGCTTCGATAAAAGGTAAAAATGCTTTGTGACGAGCAATTACTCCGATATTACAATGATTACCTTTGTCACCGCTTCTTGCTAGGGCTAAGTCAATTAAGGGCACGTTAGTCGATAATTCACTGGTTATAGGCGAAGTTATTGAAACTTCATCAATGTTCGTATTTGTTTTTACCTTTGTGCAGATGTTCATTTGAGTTGAGCCAACATCAATATCTACTGATTGTTTAACTTGGCTAACGTCAGAGTTATGAACTGAGCTATTGTCAGAGCTATTATCAAGGCTATCACTAAGCAGTAATTGATAACTGACAGCAACTTCAGATTTTTCTAATAAAAATGAGAATAAGCAAATGCGTGGTGTAGGCTTAGGTCTACCACCCACAAGCCCTGTAATACCAGGTGCCATGGCTGTTGCAGCTTGAGCAATTTCAAGACCAAATAGGTTCAGCGCACGGCGATCATCATGGCTAACCGAAATTTTTACCACCACTTCGCGACTACCTAAGCTTTGGCTATTGCTACCATAGGTACTTTCACTGCCTAAAATCTCAATATTGACATCATTAAAGTTAGCAAACTCTCTTAATTTATAGATGTTGCTGACGCGTTCAATAATAGCATTGGCAACCACTTCGCCTTTATTTACCGCTTCGCGACCACCAATCATAAAGGTAGCCGTTGCTCTAAAACCATCTAAGTATGTGGCACTGACTTTATAAAAAGGCGAGGGTGGTAGCCCTTTAGCACCCTTAACCAATACTTGATCTTTACCTATTTGATCTAACGTTATGTCACTAAAATTACAAACAACATCGGGTAATAGGTAAGCACATGGGTCGCCTATTTCATATAAAACTTGTTCACCAACGGTATGAACACTCACTAAGCCGCCAGTATTTTCAACTTTACTGACAACAAAACTACCATCTGCCTGACACTCAACAATAGGGAAGCCCATATTGGCGTAGCCAGATTTAACTAGGTGCCAATCGGTAAAGTTACCGCCAGTACATTGTGTACCACATTCAATAATATGACCTGCTAGCGATGCTTGAGCTAATAAATCGTAATCTTGCCACGACCAAGAAAATTCATGAACTAACGGGCCAACAATTACGGCGCTGTCAACAACACGGCCTGTAATAACAATATCAGCACCATCAGCAAATGCTTCAGTAATTGCTTTGGCACCTAAATAGGCATTAACACTGGTAAGCTTTGTCGGTATTGCTTGGCCATTAAACATTTCTTGCTTGCCTTGCTTAATAAACTCTTGTTGACTCGATGTTAAGTCATCGCCTTCAACAACCGCTACTTTTAACGACAAGCCAAGCTCTTGTATAAGGTTTTGCATGGCTTGTGCGCAGGCAAAAGCATTAATGCCACCGGCGTTACTGCAAACTTTAATACCTTGCTTATTAATAGAAGTTAATAAAGGTTTCATTGTACTGATAAAGTCAGGAGCAAAACCTGCGTCTGGATTTTTTAGTTTTGCTCCAGCCATAATCGACATGGTCATTTCTGCGAGATAATCAAAAACAAGGTAATCTAATCTACCTTGCTCAACTAACTGTTGTGCCGCATATCCAGTGTCACCCCAAAAAGCAGAAGCACAGCCTACACGTATTGTTTTGTTTGGTGATGTCATTTTATTTGTTGCCCTGAAGGTGAGCGTTAATTATTAAAGCTTAGAATAACAATACCAAGCAAGCGCTTGGTTTGCAATCTTGGATGTGAATATATTTAACATTCTATTCATGTGTATGGCGATTTGAAATAAATTAAAGCTATTTGAAATTGTAATTAAATGAAGGTTGTTATTTTAACTTATTGATTATTAGTGCTTTATGTTTGTTGTCTATTTGTTGCTGTGCTCGATGTTTACATGACCCGGTTGTGTCAGTTAATAAAACCGGATGCAAAAACTAGACGCAGTTTAGGTTAGTTAAAGAATGTTGAGGGAGTTGTTTATGAGATTTTGCTAAAGTCATCTCAGTTGTGAGGTGATTTTATTATCCGTTAATTTATATATTAATAGACTATAAAACTGTAATTAATACGAACAACTTCAGTGGTATTATTTACTGGTAGTATGATTGGCCAGCAATAATTTTACCTGTGACATTTTTCTTAAACCAAGCATACGCATTGTTGTGATAACCCCAGCCATTAAAGCGCCACCAACACCTGCTGTCATTATATCGGCACCTGTCATATAAAGGTTTTTAACAGGTGTTTGAGGGTGAAGGAAAGGTTTGTTAAAACGGTCAACAAAGTGATTTAATCCATAAATTTCACCTGAAACATTTCTTTGATAAAACTGAGTAGATAAAGGCGTCGATAGCTCGTAATAATCGAGCTTGTCTCGCAGTTGTGGCTCTCTGTCGAAAAGCTTGTTTAGTAGTTTTTGTGATAAGGCTTCTTTGTAAGCTAGATATTCATCGCCACGTTTATTCCATTGAGTCCCTTGCCATTGTTCAAACCAATGGTTTTGAGTGATTGAAACAATTTCTACCGTAGATTTATCTGGAAAATACTTTGGCCATTTGGGATCTTTTGTTGACGGAAATGAAATATAAACTAAGGGTAAATCTACATCACAGTCATCTTTGTTTGATTGTGAAAAACGTTCAACATTAGCCTCGTGATCACTACTTGGATAAAGCCATAAATTGGTACTGCGTAAACCAAGTGTATTACTGTCACCTTTAAAACCAGCATAAAGACAAATTGAGGCACTCGAAACATTAACTTCTGTTGTCCAACGCTCGGTCTTGTGCTTCTCTTTACTTGCTCTGGGCAACAGTTGCTCTATTGTTTTAATAAAGCCAATATTACTGACAATTTTATCAGCAGTAATTTCATTGCCATCAGCTAATTTTACACCATAAGCGGTATTGTTTTTCACCAATACTTCTTCAACTTGAGCATCAGTAAATACACCACCACCGCTTGTTAAAATGGTTGGAATAATTTCACGGGCAATAGATGAAGCACCTCCGACAGGATAGGCAGCGCCAGCAAGGTAGTGTTTTGCAAGTAAAGCATGCATTAAAAATGCAGCCTCTTTAGGTACTAGTCCATAATCTCCCCATTGCCCTGTTAGCACTGAGATAAGTTGCTGATTTTGTGTAATACCTTCAAGAACTTTTCGGGTGTTTTGAAAGAACTCTTTGCTAACAAACCAAGGTCTGAAATAGTTATAAATTCTTGCCATCAAAGGTGGTAGTGCTTGACCGGCAAAAAATTTAGGTGTTTGTTTACTAATACTTTTGATCAGCGAAACATATTGTTTAATTGCTTGCTCTTCTTCAGGAAAACGTTCAATAAGGTTATTGGTAAAGTTTTCTTTTCCAGCAACAAAGTCATACTCTTCACTGCCTAAAACAATGCGATCATAAACGGGGTCCATTTCAACCCATTTAAGCCGGTTTTCACTAATTGCATCAAATATACGACGTAATGAAGAATGTTTTTTATGAACTTCACCGATATAATGAACACCAACATCCCACTCATAGCCCTTTCTACGGTACGCATGGGTAAAACCACCAGCAGTATAATGTTGCTCAAGCACGCAAACTTTTTTGCCAAGTAAAGAAAGCAGGGCGGCATTAGTTAAACCGCCAATACCTGAGCCAATAACAATAACATCATAATGATCATCAACGAGTGATCTTCTAAAACGACGACCTGTTCGTACTGAGCCTTTTCTGATCACTTTCTCATCATCTGACTCAATTGAATCAGTTGAAGACCCATTATTTATTGCTTGTTCAGTACTTGTGTCCATAACACGCCTTAACTTGATTTATTTTTAGTTAGTTACTCTTTTTGTAAACAAAGGCTGATATTAATTTGTCTGCTAAGGTTGAAAGCGCGACATCGCCATCTAATTTGTACCAACTACTCGTTTCAATTAATGCCCCGCGGATAAAGCCGCGAAGGTAAAAACTATCGACATTAACTAAACCTTCATCTTTGGCTTGCTGTAAAACTTTCAACCACAAGAGTTCATACTGTTCACGAAGTTTAAGTATAATTTGTTGATTCTCATCATTAAGTGAGCGCCATTCAGATATCAAAAGTTGAAAGCCTGATAATTCTTCATCATGAATTGCTTGTAGCTCACACAAAACTAAACAGTAAAGTTGCTCGCTGGTGTTGGTGGTTTTTGCTAAGTTTTCTTGCATTGATGCCATCACACGTAAAATGGCATCTGTCATAACAGACTGTAAAATTTGCTCTTTATTTTTAAAGTGATGAAATATACTACCACTTTGAATACCTACCTCTGCTGCAATATCTCTCACTGTGGTTCGAGAGAACCCTTTAGACTTAAATAAACTGGCAGCTATTTGTTGTAGGCGGCCACGGGGAGAATTTAGGTCAATTAAGTCAACATTTTTGATGATTTCTTTTTTCTTTTGATTCATTGATTTGCTCATTTAACTTAAGTGATTATGACTGTTTTGTGTTTGAGTCTATTTTAATTATGAAAAATTAACATAACAAATCAATATTTGCAAACCAAGCGCTTGCTTGGTATGTTGTTTGTATTATGATCACCAAATGAAATAATACAAAATGTCTACCTACATAACCCCACTCGATAATATGCGCTTTCTACTTAACGATGTTTTTGATTATCCTAAACACTACGGAAGCTTTGAAGATTTAAATGAAGTCACGCCTGATGTAATCGAAGCCATTATTCAAGAATGTGGTAAGTTTTGTGAAAAGGAATTATCGCCTATTCATCAACATGGCGATCAACAAGGCTGCCAATTTAAAGATGGCCAGGTAACAACTCCAAAAGGTTATAAACAGGCCTATAACAAATATATTCAAGCCGGTTGGAATTCTCTGTCATACCCAGAAGAGTTTGGTGGTCAAGGTTTACCGCAGTCACTTGGTTTTATCAGAAGTGGTATGTTGAGTGCGGCAAATTGGTCTTTTAATATGTACCCAGGCTTAACTATTGGTGCCGTTAATACCATAGTTGCCCATGGTACGAATGAGCAAAAACAGCAGTTTCTACCTAAAATGAGTGATGGCAGCTGGAGTGGCACCATGTGCTTAACAGAAGCGCATTGTGGAACAGATTTAGGTCAAATTAAGACAAAAGCCATAGCCAATGATGATGGCAGTTATGATATTTGTGGCAGTAAAATCTTTATTTCTGCAGGTGAACATGATTTAACTGAAAACATTATTCATATTGTTTTGGCTCGACTGCCCAGCTCCCCAAAAGGAACCCGTGGGATTTCATTATTTATAGTGCCCAAAATGAACGTAAGTTCAACAGGGGACATTACCAAAAATAATAATGTTACTTGTGGCTCTATCGAAGACAAAATGGGCATTAAAGGTTCGGTAACTGCAGTAATAAATTTTGATAGCGCAAAGGGCTATTTATTGGGAGAGGTAAATAAAGGTTTAGAATGTATGTTTACCTTTATGAATACCATCCGTATTGGTACGTCTTTACAGGGCGTAGGAGCAGCAGAAGCTGCTTACGCACATTCTTTATCTTATGCCAAAGAACGCTTGTCAATGCGTGCTCTTACTGGTAAAAAACACCCTGAAAAAGTTGCAGATCCCTTGATCGTTCACCCTGATGTTCGTCGTTTATTACTCAGCCAAAAAGCGATTAGTGAAGGTGGCCTCGCAATGGTTTATTACGCGTGTAAATTAAGCGATACCATTGATTACCACGAAGATGAAGTTATACGTAAACAAGCGGATGAAAAACTTGGCTTTTTAACCCCTATTCTAAAAGCATTCTTAACTGAAACGGGGTTTGAGTCATCAAATTTAGGCATGCAAATATTTGGTGGTCACGGTTACATAAAAGAAACAGGCATAGAGCAAATTGTTAGGGATGTTAGAATTTCTACTTTATATGAAGGTGCTACCGCTATTCAGGCGTTAGATCTGCTTGGGCGTAAAATACTACTTAATAAAGGAAAAGAGCTGCGAAGTTTTTCTGCAGAAATTGTTATGTTTTGCCGTAAAAACAGTCTATTTTCACGCAGTGCACACGGCAAGCGAATGCATAAATTAGTTTGGCCTCTAGTAAAAGAGGTCCTTCGTTGGCAGAAATACACTTATAAACTTATGTTTAAAAGCAATAAAAATAGGAATTTAGTAGGCTCTGCATCAGTTGAATATTTAATGTACTCGGGATATCTTTATATGGGATATATGTGGGCAATGATGGCTAAAACGGCTTATGAGAATATTGCCAAAGGGCATGGAGATTTAACATTTAACCAAAGTAAAATAGATACCGCACATTTTTATTTTGAACGTTTATTTCCGCGTGTTAAGACCTTATCAATTACCATGATGAAAGATCCTAAAATTATGATGAAAATGTCTGAGCAAGCTTTTTAAACTTTCTGTAAGAGGAGGTATTACTCTTAATTTAATTGTCTAAATTGACCCGGAGCAACTCCGGTCCAGCGTTTAAAGGCCCGCTGAAAAGCAGTTGGCGAACCAAACCCTAGCAAGTATGCAATTTCTCCTAGTGTTAATGAAGTATTGCATATGTAGCTGATGGCAAGTTCTTTTCGGGTAATATTTAAGGTTTGTTGATAACTACTACCATCATCAATTAATTTGCGCCTTACAGTCCACGGTGGAATATTTAATTGCTCTGCAACACGTTCTAATGTTGGAGTCGTGCCATTAAGTAATGGCCCAATAGCACGGCTGACTTTTTCTTGAAAATTTAACCCTAACTGAAACTTATTTAACTCATCATCGGCGTAACGTTTTAATAAGGTGTTGGTTGAACTGCAAGAATTTTTACAAGGCCAACTAAGCGCTTTTTCTTTGATCACTAGATAATTATTACTTTGGCTGAACAATACCTGGCAATTAAAATATTCTTGATATTTTTTTTCATATTTTGGTGCTGGAAATTCAAAACAGACTTTCTCAATGGCATCATTGCGCTCACATAAGCTGGTGATTATTTGATACCAACCAGCAATAATCGAGTCGACAACGAAATAATTATAATCATTGTAAGGCGCTATTGAATAAAACTGCATAATGCCGCGGAGCGTACTTACCTGCTTATCACCGACTAAAGGTTCATTAAACCTTGATTGGCCGCGGATATTATATTTATTCAGTACTTCATAGGTAATAAGGTTATGGCATGCTTGTTCGATGTTATTTGATGAGTCCGCTATCAAGCCGGCAAAACCCAACTGATTCGGACTCGTTACTTTTCCCATAAGTAAACCAAACCAAGGAGTATTGGATTTACAGATACAGGCATGACCCAAGCGCATAAATTTTGCAATACTAACCCGAGCATCCGGTGATGAAAGACTTTCTTTACTTAATAAAAATTTCTTTAAAATGTCATCCGCATTATAGCCGAGCTCATGCATTGCTTTGAGCACGATAGATATGTAAGAGACAGATAAGTCGCCAAGTTTCATAAATAGTTAACCAACAATTATATAATTACAATTTAGCAAAAAAGTTAGTTGTAGTCATTAATTTGTTAATATTAGTCATTGGAAGGTGAATGGAATCCTTCTATGGTTATAAACATCGAATTAAAGACAAAACTAAAAGTGAATTTAAAATGAGCAACTCTTTTCCAAACTTATTAAAACCGCTTGAATTAGGCTTTCGTACCATTAAAAATCGTAGTTTAATGGGCTCTATGCATACTCATTTAGAAGAAGCGCCTGAAGGTTTCAAGCGAATGGCCGCCTATTATGCAGAGCGTGCTGCTGGTGGTGTTGGTATCATCGTTACTGGTGGTTTTGCACCGAATGTTGAAGGCGGCGGTATGCCAAATGCTACCATGATAGCTACACCTGAAGATATTGAGAAACATCGCCTTATTACTGATGCTGTACATAAAGAAGATGGCGTTATTTGTATGCAAATACTCCATACAGGCCGTTATGCATACCATCCTCATTTAGTGAGCTGCTCACCACTTCAATCACCAATTACGCCATTTAAACCAAAAGAACTTGATGAAGCCGGCATTGAAAAACAAATTCAAGACTTTGTAAGTTGTGCTGTTAATACTAAAGAAGCTAATTATGATGGTGTTGAAATTATGGGCTCTGAAGGCTATTTTATTAACCAGTTCATTTGTCAACGTACTAACCGCCGAACCGATAGTTGGGGGGGAAGTTATGAAAATCGGATTCGTCTACCAATTGAAATTGTTCGTCGAACGCGCGAAGCAGTTGGCAAAGACTTTATTATTATTTACCGTTTATCAATGCTAGATCTGGTTGAAGGTGGCAGCACATGGCAAGAAGTTGTTCAACTCGCTAAAGAAATTGAAAAAGCGGGGGCTACTATTATCAACACTGGCATTGGTTGGCATGAAGCGCGTGTACCTACAATCGCGACAAGTGTTCCGCGTGGAGCTTTTGTTGAAATAACAAAACGAATGAAAAGTGAAGTGAATATTCCACTTTGTACCACTAACCGAATTAATACCCCCCAAGTTGCTGACCAAATTCTTGCAGAAGGTAATGCTGACATGGTGTCTATGGCAAGACCATTCTTAGCGGATGCTGAATTTATGAATAAAGCTAAAGCGGGCAAGGCCGACGAAATTAATACTTGTATAGGTTGTAACCAAGCTTGTTTAGATCACATTTTTGAAATGAAGTTAGTTTCTTGTTTAGTTAACCCACGAGCTTGTCATGAAACAAAATTAATTATCAAGCCTGCGGTTACTATAAAATCAATTGCGGTTGTTGGCGCAGGGCCTGCCGGTCTGGCAGCAGCAACGACCGCGGCAAAACGTGGTCATAATGTCACTTTATTTGAAGCAGACAATAAAGTGGGTGGACAATTTAATATTGCTAACCAAGTACCAGGTAAAGAAGAGTTTGCTGAAACCATTCGTTACTTCAAACGACAAGTAGAACTTACGGGGGTTGAATTAAAGCTAAATACTAAAGCAACAATACAAGATTTAAGTGCATTTGACGAAGTATTACTTGCAACAGGTATTACCCCTCGTCTGCCTGATATTGAAGGTATTGAAAATGCAAAGGTAATGACTTATTTAGATGTGCTGCGTGATAAAAAACCCGTAGGTAAACGTGTTGCAATTATCGGCGCTGGAGGGATTGGTTTTGATGTTGGCGAGTTTTTATCACATCAAGGAAAATCAACAAGTTTAGATAAAGATGCTTTTATGAAAGAGTGGGGTATAGATTTGAATTATTCAGCCTCTGGCGGCCTAGTAAAACCGGAAGTTGAAGACTCTCCTAGAGAGGTTTTCTTAGTTCAACGTAAGATCACTAAAGTTGGCGATGGCCTAGGTAAAAGTACCGGTTGGATACACCGCACTGTGTTAAAGAATAAAGGAGTGAAAATGATCAAGGGTGCACAATACGATAAAATTGATGATCAAGGCTTACATATTACTGTTGATGATGAAGTTCAGTTATTGGCCGTTGATAACGTTATTGTTTGTGCGGGTCAAAATTCGCAACGTGAACTACAAGCCAGCCTTGAAGCAAAAAATGTGAAAGTTACCTTAATTGGTGGTGCTGATGTTGCTGTTGAGTTAGATGCTAAACGTGCAATTAAACAAGGAACTATGGTTGCAGCAGCTATTTAGTACACAAACCAAATGCTCTTTTAAAAGAGCATTTGGTTTAACTAAATAAGGAATTGTTTTTAAAAAATAGATAGAACAGAGCAGCGAAAAGTATTGCTTAAGGGAAATGTCACGGTTACTGTATTGTTCAAAATAACTAGAGCAATCAGTTTGAGAGTTGTTTCTTGATAGTATTTAATATTTTGTTATTAATCGCTGGTGTTTTTATTACCGTGTCGCTTATATACAGCAGCGTAAAACTGGGTATATCACCCATGCCAAGCTCAAAAAAAGCCTATAACACTATGATGACGTTAGTGAATGAAACTGGTATGGGGTCGATAACTGATTTGGGCAGTGGCTGGGGCAACATTGTTATACCTATCGCAAAGAAATATCCACAAAGGCAAGTCATCGGCTATGAATTGTCCTTATTGCCGTGGCTTACCTCAACATTACTTAAAAAGTTATTGGGTTTAAAAAATCTAACGTTATATCGACAAAATTTCTATAACGCAGACTTGTCAGGTGCATCAGTGTTAGTGTGTTATTTATATCCGCAAGCTATGGATAAAATCAAGAATAAATTGCTTTTAGAGCAGACGACAGTAGATTTTATAATAAGTAATAATTTCGCTTTACCATCATGTCAGCCGTACAAAGTGCTACAGCTAGATGACTTTTACCAATCACCTATCTATTTGTACAAAATAGATAAGAAGAGAGATGAATCCCCCTTACCTAGTTATCCTAACCACCACTAGTGCTTGAGCAACTCAGCCAAGTTAGGATCTTTAGATAATAATTGTTTCGCACCAAAGGTCAACCTGTGAGTGCCGTGACAGGTGGCGCAGGCCTGAACCGCCAATGTGCCGAGATCCCTACCTTGTTCCTTGATTAGTCCGCTTTTTAAACTCTGCTTTAGACTTAGCATTGTTTTTTTCATTTGCTCACTAGGGTAGACTTTCTTGTCCTGTTTATGACAATTAATACATACTTGACCTAGTTCATTCATGCCTTGTTTAAGCTCGGCTAAAGAGGATGCGGCAAGATCAGGCATGCCATCTGTAGATGCGATCTTTATCTGGTTTACATTCTTACTCAATGTTTGCATGTGTGAGTCAAATGGCATCGAAGGCTTAATTTCAACGGTAGAGAAATCTGGAGATCGGTAAGTCAGCGCTGTGACCGCCTGATAATCAGTGTGACAGGAGTCACAGTTTTTTTGTAAAGTATTTACCGAGGCTAATACACCGGTATAGTTTTGATTAATTACGTTGGTTTGTAATGTTGAAAGTATGGATATATCTAGTTTTTTCTTCCAACTAGGTACCATATCACCGATTTTAAGGTAATGTTCGTTTAACTGTATAGTCCACTCGCCAAGGCGTTTATTGTTTTTATTATCCGCATAAAATTGTACTGCTTGCATTTCTCTACGCAGTTTAAACATATTGTGCAACCATACCTGGCGTTTGTTTTCTGGTTTGTACCAATGAGCAAGATCTTTTGGAGGGACTTTAATGATAGTTGCCATATCGCTGTGTTTATAGACAAGTCCCGCCACCAGTAAAATAAGGACAATTTGCAGTATAATAAAGTAAACCCATCTCATAATATTTGTTACTCTCAACGCTAGGTATGAATAAGTGTAGTGTACTGGTGACTATATATCACAATTAGAATAACTATTTGATCAGGCACAAAAAATTGCAGATTTATTTAAAATAGTAAATTGCAATGCGCTAGCCAGTTAGTTTTGAGATTTTAATGCATACAGATAATTATTTTAACGGTACTGATACTAAGAGTAATACTAAAACTGGTCGTTTAATAAAGTTGAATTTTTAACTAAAAGCTATACCTTGTTGAGGTTAATTGAGTAATGCCTTAGTGGTTAAACTTACAAAACTAATTTTTTGTGAATAAGACAAACTACCATTTTCATATAGCGCAATAATATTGTTATTGGTTAACATTCCTAGTTGTGAATAACCTGCGGGCCCCGGATAAATGACAAATTCATTTTTCCAGCTGCGACCTTTATCAGCACTATACCTCAAGGTGAGTTGTACACGTGCTCTGGTATTGGCTGGATTTAAAAATAATAAACCTTGTTTATCATTCATCGTTAATAATGAACCCTGGCAAATAGGCGTAGGTAGGGTTTGGTCCAAAAATGGTTTTTGCCAACTTGCCCCACCATTTTCAGACATTGAAAATAAGCGACCGTTTGGCTCGGGAGGATTACCAACGGAAGCGTTATGCCGAGTAGCCATAATTAAGTGTCCATCGCTTAATTCAGCAATTTCATTCTCATTCCCTGTACCTAACTTATCACCTTGAAGCCAAGTCTTTCCGTGATCATCACTATACAGAGCTACAGAACTGCCTTGCCCACCAACCGAAGTATTGTAAGGAATAATCAATCGACTTTTAAAAGGAGAAAATTGTTTTTGAATACCATGTCCTGGGCCAAATACCGAATTTGGTAGTGCCAATTCTTTACCTTCGCTCCATGTTAACCCTCCATTATCACTGCTCATTATTAATGACTTGTGTGGTCTTGAGCCTTCAGGTGCATTAATGGGGATACCACTTAAGTTATAGGCTAAAAAGACGGTACCAGTAGTGTTGTCAAAAACAGGTGTCGCATTACCACATTTTCCGTGCGTACCTTGCTTGATATACTGACAAATAACTTGTTGTTTACTCCAGCTGTTACCGCCGTCGTTACTTACTTTTTGTACTAAGTCGATAACGCCAGTATCTAAAGCACCATCTCGTCTAGCTTCAGCCATAACAATAATTCGATCTTGTTTTAGTTGCTCTCCGTTTTTTAGTTTTGAGCCCTGTGGCAGTACTAACATGCCAGGAATGCGATAGACGTTATAACCATCAACAGCGCTAACAAAAATATCTTTGGCAATACTTATTTGTGGATTCGGTTGCGGGTTAGTAATGAAGTTTACCAGTATCATTACTGGCAGGCCGAATAGGGCAATTATCGCCATATTAAGTGCATGGGTAAGACGTGCTTCGTTTTTAGTATTTAAACTGAAGGCATTGAGCAATAAATTAACCAGTATGGCAACCCAGCTTATTAACCAAGAAAATATTACCGGATCAGAAGTGGTTATTGCTTGAAAGTAACTAAAGACTAAATTGTCTAAAGTAATATAAACAAGGCTACTAGCAGTTAATAGGCAAAGTAACAGTTTAAATTTTTTCGAGGGTAAATGGCATTTTATTGGTTTATTTTTAATGCCTTTTATTGCTACAAATGAAAATACACCCGAATAAACCAAGGCAAGTAAAAAGATGGCAAAAAAATTGGTTAAACCTGGCTCGTTGTGTTGCAAAAATAAGACAATAAATAAGAGCTGTGAAATTAGTGATGTAATATAAAGAAAACGACTGAAATGGGTCATAACTTAAATCTCTAGATTGGTATTATTAGGAGTTTGCTTGGCAAGCATATTATTTCTATCGGCTTCTACGGTGAAAATAGTGCCAGAGAAGATAAGTGCACAAAGTAACCAAAACGAGATGGCCATGTTAACCATCAGTTGATAGTCATTAGTTGTGGCGAGTATCAGCCCGCCAATAGCAGGGCCTGCACCTTTGCCAATGCTATCGAAAAAGTTATACATGGAAAATACTTTTCCGCGTTGGTTTGGGCTATTAACGTTCATTAATAATGCTCGTACATTTGAGCTGCCCACAGAAATGAAAATCCCGCCCATAATCGCTAGTGCCCAGTAACTATTTTGTTGAGCAAACTCAACATTTAATAAAATATATTCAGGTATCATGCCGAGTAATATCACTACCGAGCATAATATCGCGACATACTTGGCGCTCCGTTTAAATAGCCAGTCCCCACAAATCGCCCACATTAAGCCACCGACAACAGTAGCAATACCAAATACTTCCCAAATCAAGGTGGCATCTGCGGCAGAAAATCCACGTTCTTCTCGAAAGAAAGTAATGATCCAAAAAGGTAATAACCCCCAGGGGATACTTCCCGGAATGCCTTGCAAGAAAAGTAGAACGTTGGTTTTGTTTGAGAAGATGCTTTTAAATGCCGATAAACTGAACTTAGCAGTGTTAGTGTTGCTATCACTGGCTTCTTGGTTATCTTCTTTGCCTTTTTCATTTCTGCCACGCTCGGGCTCGGTGGCGACTAGCCAGTAAATTAAAATAAGTGGAAAGCTTGGCAGAGCAGCTAATACAAAGGCTAAGCGCCAGCCATAATCAGTAGATAATGCATAACTTGCCAATATTGGGCCGGACATTATGCCTAACCCCCAAGCGATATCTACCATAGCGCTAGCTTTAGCTCGGTTTTTATCACTGACATAATCGGCGAGTAACGAAAAGGTAATTGGGTAGATGCCACCAATACCAAAGCCTGTTAATGTTCGCATAATAACAAACATTTCAAAATTATAAGTTACTCCGGCAATTCCTGTTAATAAACAAGGGACTTCACCAACGGCAACGGCAATCATTAACAGTTTTTTGCGACTTATTCGATCATTAAAATGACCGAAAACTAACCCCATTATTGCGCCAAGCAGCATAAAGGCTGTGCCTGCCCAGCCAATACTGTCAGCAGTTACGCCATATTCTTGGCTAAGCTCTGGGATAATAGCAGGTGTTATGTACATGTCCGCCATTAAAAAGAATGACATAAATACAATAAGCGTTAAGCTCACTTTATCTCTAAAAGAGTTGGTAGGGGGATTAGTAGCAAATAATTCGTTCGCCATTTTATCCCTCCAAATTATCAATTGAACTTGCAGAATTATTATTGGCAAATTTATTGTCATCAATCATTTTTTTATACCACAATCCGCTATTTTTAATGGTACGCTTTTGGCTTTGGTAATCGACATGAACAATGCCAAATTGTTTATCATAACCGGCCGCCCATTCAAAGTTATCTAAAAATGACCAAACAAAATAACCATGTAAATTTGAGCCCTTGGTTATTTCCTGTTTTGCCACTTGCATATAGCTACTAAGAAAGTCGATACGCTTTTGATCGTCAACAACACCATTTTCAAGAGTATCGTTAAAAGCAGCACCATTTTCGGTGATATAAACTTTGGGGTTACCATAATCATCTCTAAACCATTGTAAAATATCACTTAACCCTTGAGGGAACACTTCCCAACCCATCGAGGTATGTTGCACACCTTCTTTAATAAACTCTTTATCAGGTACTTCGCCGCCATCTTCTATCCAAGCATTTAAAAATGGTACCCAAGGGCTATATTTAGCAAATTCTCTGGAGTAATAGTTAATGCCAATAAAGTCGAGCGGTTGTTGTATTATTTCTAAATCATTTTGCTCAACTTTAGCTTTAAACCAACCAAATTTTTTCCATAACTCTTTGGGGTAGTGGCCTTTTAAAAGAGGATCTAGGCTAATGAAATTCATAAACTCATTGGCTAATGCAGTTGCTTTTAGATCTTTTTGACTGGATGTTTTTGGGTATATTGGTGTAAAGCTTAAGGTAATACCTACTTGGGCATTAGGGCAAAACTGACGAATTTTTTTAACCGCTAGGCCATGGGCTAAATGTTGATTATGCATCACGGTTAAATAACGCCATGGTTTTACTTTTCCAGGGGCATGTTTACCCATTACATAACCAAAGCAGCCATGCTCCCATGGCTCATTGAGGGTAATCCAGTTTATTACCCTATCGCCAAGTGCTTTAACAACCACTTCAACAAATTCAGCAAAATCATAGGCAGCTTGTCTTGATAAAAATCCACCATATTTATCATCTAATGCTTGTGGCATGTCCCAGTGAAATAATGTGACGTACGGGGTTATATTAGCAGCAAGTAATTCGTCAATTAAGTTACTGTAAAATTCAATGCCTGCTGGATTTATTGTCAAGGTACCACTTGGCATTATACGTGACCAAGAAATAGAGAGTCGGTAGGCATCTAAGCCCATTTCTTTCATTAACGAGACGTCACCCTTGTATTTATGGTAATGATCACAGGCAATGTCGCCGTTATGTCCTTTTCTAATTTTACCTTTTTTATGACTAAAGGTATCCCAAATGCTAAGTCCACGACCATCTTCAGAAACAGCCCCTTCAATTTGGTAAGACGCCGTTGCTGTGCCGAAGATAAAACCTTCAGGAAAAATAAGATCATTCATTTAGCCATTACCCTTGTTTCAAAATTGGCCATTGACTGCCAATTTTTTGGTTGCGCAAGGTGATTAAGCTACCAAATTGTAAAAATACAAACTCACTTTGTGTTGGCCTTAGGAATATATGATCATCAACATCTAAATTAACGTTTTTAGAGCTATTCACTATTTCTTGGTTAGTACTCGTGCCAAAAAGTCCATTTCCTTGAAGACCTTGTGGTGACTCATATTTAGCTAGCCACTTACCGCCGTAAATAAAATAAGTTTGTTGCATATTAGGATCCCATAAAGGGAATATGTTTTGGGCAAACTCAACGGCAGGTAATAAGGTACCTTTCATTTTCTTTAAAACTGGGGTAGCGATAAATGCGGCAGGTTTAAAAGCTGATAACGAGGGTAGGTCAAAATCAACCGGTTTGACAAAACAGGAGCCAGCAGAGAGTTCATTAGCAACGGTATTATTTTTATGCATCAGTAAACTTGGACTTCCAGCGCCATTTAAGCAAAGTTGTTGGTCTTTATAATGGCTATTTAACGTAAACAGTCGATCAATAAAGCTTTGATAGGTAGCTTGTGACTCTTGATAGGCTTGTTCAGCTGATTTTACAATACTCGGAATTTTTACAACATGTGGGTCATATCCCATAAAACCTGAAAAACTTAAATATTGAGGATTATCTTCGATAAGCGTTATTAAAGCGTCTAGTTCTTTTGTTTGCTGTAAACCACCACGATGCAAACCGACATCAAGTTCAATGTTTATTTTAAAGTGTTGTTCAAGTGACTGAGCTAAAAGCAAATATTGTTTAAGCCTTACTTCACTATCAATTAACCATTGTAGTTGAGTTTTAGGTTCAAACTGATTTTGACTGTCTAGGTGTTGGTAAAAAGCCTTAGCAGCTTGAACAGGCATGGGTTTACCCATTAATACGTCACTCTTGGGGTAGACTTTGGCTATATGAGAAAGAAACGGTTGATGAAAAACCATTAACTTATTGGTTTGAGCCTTGTTCATCAAATAGCCTAAAAGTTCGGGACTAGGGACTGATTTAGCGACAATACGTAAGTCTACATCTGGATTGATAACTTGGGATAACGCCGCTATATTTTCATCTACTAAATCAAGATCGACCAACATACTCGGTAAATAAGTGCCTGATGTTTTGAGATGCTGATTTACCTGAGAAAAATAATCATCGTAGGGCATGCCCTTATCATTTGGTTTAAATAAATATCCGGCAACACCTAGTGCTGCACCTGCTAGAATAAATTTTCTTCTGTCCATTGTTATGCCCTTAATTTCTGCTTAGCTCAAACCTAAAACGGTATTTATATGTTCGTTAGTGAAAATATTTTTAGGATCCATTGCTTGTCTGATTCTTAAAAATTCACTAAACATCGGGTAACGTGTAGATTGTTCTTTAGCGGTTAGGGTATGAATTTTCCCCCAATGAGGGCGGCCGTCATATTTCCAAAAAATAGGCTCGATGGCGGCAAAATATTTCTTGTAATCTTTGTTATGAAAGTTGTGGCAACTGATGGCACAACTGTTTCGTTGATAGAATGGACTTAGCCAAATGTTATCAGCCTTTACATAGCGAAATTCCATCGGGAATATTACGTCGATATTTTGTTTTTTGATTGTTGCTAAAATTTCCCGTAAGCAGGCGACACCATGTTCGGCAGGAATTGAATATTCCATTTCATTAAAGCGCATATCACGTACATTGCCAAAAATTTCGTAATTACGGCCGGTACGTACTTCTTTTCCTACCGTGCTTGCCCCCATATTAATAATGAAACTGCGTAGAAAGGGTAAAGTGTCGATAACTTTTGACATGGTTTTAAAGGTTTCGTAGGCATCACCACTGTTAACAGTTTCGGCAAGTAGCTCACTTTCATCAACTTTATCCAAAGCAATGGCCAGTATGTAATCGGCATGGGGCAGGGCGTAAAACTCAAAATGACGATGGCTGTCACGAAGACTTTCTGCTTGTTCTAAACCTTCCTCTAAGTCCATCATCCAGCTAGTTTCTTTCAGATGATATTTGTCTTGAGCTTGTATTTTTAAACTGGTGACTGCGCCTAAACTGCCGATGTTATTTCTAGCGGCATTAAACAAATCATTATTATTATCTTGGCTGCAACTTATTTGTTCACCTAAACCATTAACCAAAGTGATTTCTTTCACCGTGTCAGACATTGAACCATATTTTATTCCTGTACCGTGGGTTGAGGTAGCAATGGCTCCACCAAAAGTTTGAGTATTTATGTCTGGCATATTTTCTAAGCTTAAGTCGTTTTGCCATAGCTGTTCACCAACACCAGCTAAAAAGGTATTAGAGGCAACATCAAACTGCTTATTGGTTTTATCGATATTGCTGATGCCACTAAAATAGGCTAATGACATTTGGCTTTCGTTAGTGGGTACTAAAGCAGAGAAACTGTGACCTGCTCCAACAAGACGTATTTTTTGTTGGCTGTTTTTTATCATGCCAGCAAGTTCATCGCTGTTTTTCGGAATTAGCCGCTCATTGGGTGCACAAGATTGGTTACCTGACCAATTTGACCATGGCGGTACAAGGACACCATCTTTACCAACAACACCTTTTAATTTAGGAGCGGTAGCTAATTTGGGCTCTGAGCTACAGGCGGTTAAGCCAAGTGTACTTGTTGCCCCTAATGCCGCAGCTGCTTTTAATACGCTTCTGCGGTTTAGGCTGACTTTATCTAAATTCATTCTTTATTGCTCCAAGTACAACAAATTAAACTTTAAGGATTTAAGTTACTGTACTATGGTACAGTTTGTCAAGTTGATAAAAAATGCTTTTTTAATTTTGTGCTGTGGGTATAATTTATTGAAGAAATGTAGTGGAGTATTTAATGGTAATTAAAAAGCAGTCGGTTATGGATGTGAAGCACCGCATATTGGTTGCCACACTTGAAGTAATAAAAAACCATGGCATGCGGGGTGTAAGGCATAGAGCTGTAGCTGCTCAAGCTGAAGTTTCTTTAGGCTCGACTACCTATCATTTTAAGAGTATTGAAGATTTAATTAGCTCTACTTTCGTTTATTGGCATGCCCAAATAGATGTAGGTAAAAATCCGCACTTTATGACACTTGAAGAAGATGTTAAAAAGTTTTCAAACGTTGAAATGACACCAAACCTTCTTGCTAAGCAGCTTTATCAAGATGGCGAAATGTATTTACGTAATCAAATATTTGATAATAGTGATGATCGTAGAATTGAACTAGCTTTCCATAATGAAGCGTTAAGAAACCCACAATTAAGCACACTGTTAAAACGTTCATGGCAGCAAGAAGTTGATAGGATTTGTGATTTATTTCAGGCTATTGGCACGGAGTTCCCTGCAGAAGATGCTGAAATAACCTTTGCGCTTGTCTTACAATTTGAAAAAAAAGCAATGTTAATAGAAGATGCGGATGAACTTGAGATTGAATTTACTAAAATGAAGAAAATTCTTAAAAGGTATATTTATTTAGTAGCAGGTGCTAGTAGCAATAATGATTAGCACTTGTTAACTTGATTGATTAGATATTAAATCAAACATTATTTGCCTTGACTGAATAGGTTAAATAAACGCTCTGCATAGGCTCTTGATAATCTGAGTTCCGTTCCAGATTTTAATCGTAAAGTATGATCGCCTTTACTGATTGGAATAACTTGAGCAACTTCATTAATATTGAGGACATGGGAGCGATGGATGCGAACAAATATCTTTGGATCTAACTGACTCTGTACACCGGTGAGAGTTTGCCTAGCGATAAAGGCCGTTCTGGCAAGACAAACTTTTATATAATTACCTGAAGATTCAATCCATTGAATTTCATCCGCTTGAGTGACCTCAATTGAGCCTTCGGCTTTAAACAGTAAGGTTTTAGGATAGTGTTGCTCTGCGCGGTAGTCTTGCACAAGTTTTGGAATATCAAAGCTGTGTGGTTGTCCTGCAAATTCTCTAAAGCGGTTAAGTGTTTTGGAAAACCTTCTTTTGTCGTAAGGTTTAAGCAGGTAGTCTACGGCATTTAGCTCAAATGCTTTTATTGCATATTCATTAAACCCAGTAACAAAGACAATAGCGACATCCTTGTTAAATTCTAAATTGCTGGCTACCGAAATACCATCTAATTTAGGCATTTGAATATCTAAAAATACTAATGACGGACTGTATTTTTCAATACATTCCAGTGCTTCAACACCATTCTTTGCCTGAGCTACCACTTCAAAATCGATATGTTCTTTAAGGAAATGAACGAGTTTTTGCCGAGCTGCGGGTTCATCATCAACAATAAGTACCTTATGTAAATTGGTACTTTGAACTTGCTCTGACATGTTGTTACCTGTAAAAAAATGAGAGAATCAGTTGGTTATCCATCCTAGCAAAGACAACTAAATTAAACAGTCTTTTTAACACCGATATAAATTTAATTTATTGCTGAAACTGAATTGGTAACGATAATGTTAAAACAATTGAATCAATACCTTTTTGGTCGAGTAAAACGCTAGCCGAGTTGTTACAAGAGTTACCATATAAAAGTTCGAGCCTCTCTTTAGTATTCTTTAAACCAATGCCAAAAGAAGGCGATATATTAGTATTCTCAAGTAACGGGTTAGTGATAGTAATACACAGACTTTGCCCGTCTATAAATGCTTTTAGGTGAATTAGACCGGCATCATCAGAAGGTTCAATACCGTATTTTACCGCATTTTCTAATAATGGCTGTAGTAGCATTGCAGGAATCAATACCGACTCTGCTTGAGGTTCAACCTCTATTTTGGTTGTTAGCCTGTCACCAAAACGTAACTGAGCAATTTCTAGAAAGGAAGTCATTGCCTGCATTTCCTCATGAAAACTGACCCATGGTTTTTTCTCTGTAGCGAGTGAATAACGCAAGAGATCTCCCAGGCGCATTACTATTGAGTCAGCTTTGTCTACATCTTGATACATAGTGCCTGAAATAAGGTTCAAAGTATTAAATAGAAAATGAGGCTGTAACTGATTTCTTAACACCCCTATTTGTGCTGTTAGTAGCTGCTCATTTAGTTTTATTGCGTGAATTTGTTCTTTTTGGTAAGTATCAAAATAGATTTTGGTATAAGAGCCGAACACGATACTGCAATAGAAACCTAGGGTTTTTGGGTATTCGTAGATATAACGAGTTACAAGATCACCATTCTCCCAAAGTCGACCTTCTATTAATAAGTAGGCCAAATGTCGGGTTCCAACCATTAGTGAAATAAAGATAAAAGTAAAGGGTATATAGAAGAGAATCACCTTCCAAATTGTTTGAAATCTTTGTGTTTCATCTAACGACCATTCCTTACAGCAAACAATGATGATCGGACAGATTAGTCCATAACAATAGACGGCACTATATTCCAAAAGCCAGGGCTCCCAAAATCTAAAATGTCCCCCTCTATCATCTGCAATTGCAGTTTGTGTCAAAAAAAAGGCGACTATGGTAAATGAGGCAAACCAAATAAGCATTTGTTTGTGCGTTATTTGAGTGTAAAAACTAACAATAGATTTTAATGTTGGCATGTAACTAAACCATATGTGCAATTAACTAATAAGAGAATACCTTATTTTATAAACGAATGTTTCCCATTCACCCTCGCCACTGACCGACTTATCCCTGTGCCATATTTTTATCGAAAAATATTCACTAATCTATTTAGGTAAGTATCTAATAGGAGATAACATATGAACCCACAAATAGTTAAAAAAAGAAGACATGAATTAGACTGGCTAAGAGTTTTTGCCTTTTTACTGTTGATATTATTTCATGCAGGAATGCCATTTATTACCCATGACTGGCATATTAATAATGCAGAAACCAGTATCGGTATGACACACTTATGGGACTTTTTTCATAATTGGCGGATGCCTTTATTATTTGTTGTTTCTGGTGCGGGTATTTGGTACGCATTGGGCAACAGGACAGGTACGGCTTTTGTAAAAGAGCGTATGAAAAGACTACTAATACCATTAGTTTTTGGTGTCTTTGTTATTGTTGCACCACAGGTATATTTTGAACGTATGTTTGAAGGTCAAGTGTTCGCTTCATACCTAGATTTCTACCCACATTTTTTTGATGGAAATATTTTCAATGGTGGTAATTTTACACCTAATCACCTGTGGTTTATTTATGCATTGTTCTTCTACTGTATTGCTGGATTACCATTATTTTTATTCTTAAAATCTAATTACGGTAAAGTTTTATTAAACAAACTAGAAGTCATTATTACCAAGCCAATGGGCATCTATTTAATGTTACTGCCATTATATTTATCACTTACCTATTTAAAACCTTATGGGATGGAATATGTATTTGAATATTATCACTTAGTGCTTGTTGTTATTGGTTTTATCTTGGTTTCAAAAGATGAAATAATGGAGTCAATTCAATCACACAGACTACTATCAGTTATTATTGCTGCAATTTTTATTGGCTACTCAAAGCATGCTGAACTGAACAGCATTAACCTGAGTCTTGATAATATATATTTCATCACCTCTCTTGGTTATGGCTCTTTGATATTTGCTTTTTTAGGTTATGCTCGTAGATATTTAAATTTCAGTAATTCTTTCCTTAAATACACTAATGAAGCGGTATACCCTTTTTATATTTTGCACCAAACCATTACCGTTATATTGGCTTTTTATATCGTACCTTTAGAGATGAATATGTGGCTTAAATTCTTACTGACAAGTTTAGGCACAGCTGTTTTTACCCTAGCTATTTATCATTATCTTATTAAGCCTTTTAATCTTATTAGGCCGTTATTTGGTTTAAATAAATTAAAACAAATAAAACAAGAATCTTATGAAATAGCACTATGCATAGATAAAAACTAAAACAGATGAGTTAAACATACATGAGAAGCTGCGATAATAAATATTATCGCAGCCAAACTAGTTGTTATTGATAAAATTAAGACCTTACTAGAAGATATCGTTTTGTAATCAAAAATTTAGTTAAATAAAAGCATTAGTTGACTTTAATATTTACTGCTTAAATTGAATAATCTATGTAAGTTGCTGTAAAAATTAGTAAACAATGAGAAAAACATCAGCTCAGGATCTCACCTTGAAGAACCAATAGGGTTTTCCCGTGCATGTCGAATTGGTAATACTATTGCTGTATCTGGAACTACGCCAATAGAGAACGGTGAAGCTGTTCATGTAGCTGATGTATATAACCAAACGAAGTTTTGTCTAGAACTTTCAATCTTAGCCATTGAAAAGGCAGGAGGAAATATTCAAGATGTAATTAGAACTAGAATAATGTTGACGGATATATCTTGTTGGAAAGACGCCGCAAAAGCGCATGGGAAATTGTTTTCAGCGATTAAACCTGCTTGTACTTTTGTCGAGATAAGTAAGTTCATTGATAATGATTGGCTAGTAGAAACAGAAATTGATTGTGTGGTAAGTTAACATATTTTCAGTTTATTACTGAAAATATGTTATGCCTCTATATATCCATCAAAAGAATAAATATATAGGGTGCTATTTAGTTTGTCTTGGCTGATAAAAGTGCCACAAACTGTTGATGAAATACACATCAACCCACTTGTAGTGAAATAAAACGTAGTGATATGCTTGATAGCTAAGTAAATAAGCTATCAAGCATTAGCTTCTAATTTTATTTTCTGAAATTACGTACAATAGACACATTAGACAGAGCAATCAATAGGGAAAACAGATGGCACGGATATTTATCCTTTTAACACTTTTCATTACTGCATTTATTCAAGCTAAAGAGCCTATAGTTATTGGTTACATAGAAAGTCATCATTCAAAAGTATTGAATCAAGAACGACGTTTTATGGTGGCGTTACCAGAAAACTATTTGGATAATGATCTAACTTATCCTACCTTATATGTTGTTGATAGTGACTTTCAATTTCAGCATGTTTCTGCAGTGGTAAATAACTTGACCCGTATGGGAAAAATTCCCCCTATGATTGTTGTTGGTATTGCCAACCAAGGAAACGCAGATTATGTACTTCAAACAACTTGGTCAATAGAAGGGGAGGTTGACTATGGCGGAGCCGCAACATTCTACCAATATATCAATAAAGAACTGGTACCTCATATCACTAAGGGTTATCGCACCAACAGTAACAGGATACTCTCTGGATATTCATTAGGAGGGTTATTTACTACCTTCGCTATGGTACAAAACGATTCGCCATTTAATGCCTATTTTGCAATGAGCCCCAGCTTCTGGTTTGATGATTATTCGGCTGAAAAATCAATAGCGAAATACGTTAGTGAAAATTTTAAAAAGCAAAAGAACCCCCCAGCCCCGCTATTTTTATCGGTAGCCAATGAACAAGGAATGGGGGTTGATAAAGTATTTAAAAGCTTAGAACAGCTTACTATCCCAGACTGGCAGCTTATTTTTAAACAATACCCTAACGAAAACCACTTTAGTACGGCACTGCCGGCATTGCATGATGCGCTAGGATTTTTATTTGAAGGGTTTTATGAAGATGGTTATGAGTTACAAGCACATAAAGATGTATTTGATGTATTAGCAACATTCGAAAAGAAAAAAGAGCACTACAATGGTTTTCGAGTTGAATGGCTTCAAGCTTATAAATTTTCAAAATATGTTTTTGGCTCAAAGCAAACGGATAAAGTTGATGAAGTTTTGGTGATAATTAATAATGATTTCCCTGACTCTATTGTTAATGTTACCAATTACTTAGCCAAAGGTTTTAATGCTAAAGAACAATTCGAACGAGCGATGGATATCTTAGATAGAGTAAAGCTTCAAGGGAAAAAAACGGCTTTGTGGCATCATCAACGTAGTTTAGCTTTGGCTGGATTAAAACAAAAAGAGTCGTCAGAAAAAGCTCAAGAAAAAGCAATGGCATTAGCGAAAACTCAAGAACTGCCTATGTGGCAAATCTGGGAAATGAGATAATACTAAGTCTATTTTTGATTAGTCCAACATAATGCCTGTAGAATTTGCATACTTTGTGTAAAACATTCAAAATAATGTCAAAGTATGCTTTATCTACCTTGTTATAACGTAAGGTAGTTAATTTTGGCTCAACTCAAAATACAACCTAAGGTTATATGAAAATTATACTTGGAAACTGGCTTCTTGATACTCAAACAGGAGCCTTGTCAAATAACATTGATTCTTCAAAAAATGAAAACAAACGATTAGATCATACCCCACTAGCCTTACTCTTATGTTTATTAAAGTACCGCGGCCAAGATGTTACTAAAGACGTTATGTTAGCTGAAGTATGGCCAGAAAAAGTGGTTTCTGAGGATGTATTGTCGGTTGCTATGAGTCAAATACGTAAAGCGTTAGAAGACAATGCTCGAAAACCGCAGTATATAAAAACAATACCCGGCACAGGATATCGGTTAATTGCCGAGGTTAAAGAAATTGAAGAAGTTGATAACTCAGAAATAAAGGCCATTGATACTCCCAAAGTTAAGCCGTCAAAAATGAAAATTATCTTACCAATTATTTCGATATTTTTTATTTTTACTTTATACCTTTTTAATGTAAAACCAACGTCAGAAGCGGCTTTGAGCCAACTCCCCTCATTATCAGCACAAAGTCATTATCAAAAAGGCCGTTACTTATTGACTCGAAAAGATGAAAAAAGTTGGCAAGAAGCAAAACAGATATTTGAAGATACCATCATTAGTTCACCTGAATTTGCTCCAGTTTATCGTGAGTTAGCACAAATAAAACTGAAGTTAGTCGGTAAAGATAATTTAGCTAAATTTAAGAAAGTAGCAGAGGTAAAGTTTTTAATAAATAAATCCTTAATGTTGTCACCTAATGATCAAGCAAGTTATTTATTGTTAGCAAAAATAGCTTTTACCATTGAGTGGGATTTTGCTTTAGCTGAACAATACTTTAGTAAAGCACTGGAGATCGATGATAACAATGCGATGGCACATTATAAGTTTTCAGTTCTGCTTATGGCTGCAGGTAAGTTTGATTTAGCACTTAAGCATATACAACGATATATTGCCTTAGACCCAGCCGGATATGCTGCAGCAATGGTGGCTTGGATTTATAATATGATGGAAGAGTATGAGTTGGCTATTGATGAAATGGACAAGCTACAACAACTTGAACCCAACGATTTAATGTATATTATGTCAGCCCAATCAATATTAGAAAATACCGGTAAAGAGCAGGAGTCATTTCAAAAATTAACCAAGATATTTCAACACTTTAATTATACAGAAGATGAAATATCTGCCGCAACACAAGCTTTTAAAAAAGGTGGCTTAGCTAATGTTAATCTTTGGCTATTAGAAGTTAAAAAAGAGCATAATAATATTGGCCAAGGGTATCCACCACTATCACTTGCACGTTATGCAGTTAAAGCAGGAAAAAAAGAATTAGCCATCAAGTACATTCAACAGGCAAAAGAAAAAAGAGCAAGAAACTTAATTTATTTTAACGTTGATCCTATTTATAAATCCATTCGCCATACACCAGAGCTTGAAGGCATAATTAACTCCAATTAGTCATAAAGATGAAAACTCTTATAGTGTTGCTAACCATCAAAAAAGTTGTATTTTTTACTTTTATTCAAAAACTATAAAAAATAGCACTTGGGATTTGGATTTCAAATACTCAAGCAGCTAGTTAATAAAGAATTTAGCCATAAAGTATATTCGACAAGTTCGATAGAAAAGGATAATAGCTAGTTATATTACAGTCTAAGATCTAAGGGTAAACCCATTATTCAGATAACAAAACTTAAAATCAAGTAATTGCAGATAACTCGAGTAATTCGTTAGTTATTGTTTTAATTGTTCTTTCGTAACTATTTGGAACGTTTTGTTAATACTTCAGGACTATTTGGCTTTTTATTTTTAAAGTTACACCACTTCGTTAACTTTAGGTAAAAAGTCATGTTAGGAAATTTTTTAAAAACAGTATTGATAGTTAGTTTAGTTCTATTCACATCTTTAAGTTTTGCCAACGTTGAGTGGCAATTCAAAACACAAGGCAGAGTTACAGGGCAACCTGTTATTCATAAGAACCTCGTTTATATTTTAGCTGGGCAGTCACTGTCTGTTTTGAATAAATGGGGAAAGTTGCAATGGCAGTACAAACTTAAAGCCAACACTTATAGTAAAGTTTTGATTAAAGATAACACCATCTATTTACTCGCTGATAATGGACTTCATGCCATTACTATGACTGGTGAAAAAAAGTGGTTTTTTGCATCAAATGACAAGCCTCTCAGTATAGAAGGTGAAACTTGGGGATGGGGAAAAGGGCAATTTGTCGACCCATGGTCTTGGTATCGTTCTAGCCCTATTATCGTTAAAGACAAAGTCATCTTTGGTAATAGTAATGGCACTTATGCGTTGTCGAGTAAAACTGGTGAGAAGTTATGGCAGGTAAATACCGGTACGACTCACACTAAACCAGCTTACCATGAAGGTATTGTCGTTATTGGCAGTTGGGATAATCACCTCTATGGTATTAATGAACATGACGGTTCTATTGTCTGGAAATTCGCTTCTCGTATACCACAAGGAGCAATGCAAGATTGGAATGGTTGGGAAGGGTTTAATCTCGATCCGATCATTTATAATGGCATCGTTTATGTTGGTAACCGTGGTTCATATTTTTATGCGATTAATGCCAAAACAGGTATCGAGAAATGGAGTAGTCAATATGCTGGTACATGGGTAGGCTCAGCAGCAATTGAAAGTAATGGCGAAATATTTTTTGGTACTTCAGATGGATTTTCATTAGTTGGTTTAAATGCTAAGACTGGCTCTCAAACACTACTTAAGTTAAATGATTTCTATAACTTTGCTCAACCACAAGTAAACGATACTACAGTTTTCTTTGCCACAGTTTCAGGGCAACTTTTTGCCGTCGATAAAAAAACCTCACAGAGTAAATTGATATTCTCAACATCTCCTAGCATTAAAAATTACGCAGCTACAGTTAAGAAAGTAGGTGGCTTGAAGCGCAAGTTTGGTATTAATGACAATTACAGTAATGAAACTGAATTTCAAGATATCAGCTATATGCACGAGAAACTCGACTCAATATTAAGCGTCACACTTGATAATGAAATGATTTATCTGGGCAGCGCCAGTGGCAATCTTTATGCGATAAGTTTGTAAATACACTCATAGAGTTAACATTAAAAATGTCTTCCGTGTAAGAAAAAATTAAATGTATATCATGTTTTATTTTTACTACGCAATCTCATTATCTATTTTTTTAGGAACATTATTTTGAATAATATCAATAAATTTTTATGCTTACTTTTACTAGTAGGCTTTACGGCAAGCGGATCTGCAGGCGGTTATACGAAAGAAAACTCAATGAAAGCAAAATTACAGAAAAATTTTACTATAGAAAATATTGAAATGGCTCAGTTTGTAGTCGATAAATCTATAGCTTTTCACGGTGGGAGAAGTGCGATTAGCGCAATAGATTCGATAAAGGTTGATTATGATTCAAATACAACTTATCAAACACAAGGTTATGGCTATAAAGGCATAGAGTCAATTAGGCAGCAGCCGGGTAATACCCTACATTTTATTTCTTTCAAAGAGGAAGAGCTTTGGGTAGATCATGTGCATCATTATATGGAAAGCTACTTTTCAACAAAAACACATTATAAAGGTGGAAATAAAATTAAATATGATGATGGTAATGCGACAAAAAGTGTAGCTGAAGCTGCTAATTTTGATGACGAAGTTGAAAGTATGTTGTTATTTAATCCTGTGTTGATATTAAAGTCGATGATGGCACAAAAGAATACCTTACGCTATTTAGGTACAGCTCAGTTTGAAGGAATTGTTCATGAGCTTGTTAACTTTACCTTGCCAAGTGGCACTACGTTAACCGTGTACATTAACAAAACAAATTACCAGTTTGGCAAAATTGAAAGCACTACTCACAGAAAAACGAATATTGCATTAGATGAGTTTATCTATGGTGACTACAAAAATTCAGGTGGGTTTAAAATACCTAACTTTATTGAGAATAAATACACTGGCGGAAGTTACCCTGGAAGTCAGTACTACCGTATTGCAAGTATCAACTTTAACGCAAAAAAAAGTGAAGTAATTAAGTTACCAACAAATTATAAAGAAAAGGCCAAAAGCACTACCTATGACGGCAAAACTCGCAACCAACAATTGTTTGATGGCGTTTACTGGGTTACACGAAGTGGTGGCAGTAGTATTTTTGTTGAGTTCTCTGATCACATCATGGTTATTGATGGTCTAAGAGGTATTGAAAAACGAGAAACTGAAATAAGAAAAACCATTCCAACAAAGCCGATAAAATATGTAGTAACGAGTCATCAACATCATGATCATATTGGTTCAATGCCATACCTTGCTAAATTAGGAACCACTATTGTTACAGCTGAAGAATATAAATACCTGATAGAAGACCTGATTGCTAATGAAAATAGCGATAAAAAAGCGAAAACAAAGTTTGATGTAGTTACTGACAAAACAGTTTATTCAGATGACAAACAAAAGGTAGAAGTTTATAAGATCGATAATCTTAAACATGCTAAAACCATGTTATTAACTTACTTTCCAAATGAGAAGTTAGTTTATATGCCAGACCATTATTACGAGCCATTACTTCATTATGTCGCAATTAAAGCCTTGCTAGACGAAATTGAACGCATCGGCATAATACCTGAGGGCTTTATAACTGCTCACGGTAATCAAGTCATCAGTATGGCAACGTTACAGCAACTGATTAAAAAAACTCCTAGGGTTAAATCGCTTAGAAGAAAGCCACATTCATCAGTAATAGCAAAGTGAACAAAGTCTTAGGGAGGGAGTATTTTTTGCATAAATTAGTGATTGTTTTTATGTTGGTACAGTCACTTTTTTTGAAAAGCTACGGCCAAGAAAAATTAATTTATGGTTCAAATAGTCAAGCTGGGCACTATGTTCAACTTGGCGAGTTGAAATTATATTATGAGTCTTATGGTGAAGGGGAGCCGTTATTATTAATCCATGGTGGATTAGGCTCTATACAGGATTTTAAAAACAATATTGACCATTTATCAAAGTATTTTAACGTTATTGCCGTTGATAGTAGAGATTATGGCCGTTCAAATAACCCTAGTAGTGATCTAAGTTATCAACAAATGGCTATTGATATGAATAATTTCTTAACTGCCATTGGTATTGATAAAACCCATGTTTTTGGTTTTAGTGACGGCGGTGTTATTGGCCTATATTTGGCAGCCAAATTTCCAAATAAAGTATTGAAGGTAGCAACATCTGGAGCTAATTATTTGGTTGAAGGTTTAAAGTCTACCAACTTTGCAAATTTTAAAATGACAAAAGAACGAGTGAAAAAGGACAAACTGTGGCAGAAATTTAGATCGCGCTATCAAGCACTGAGTCGCACACCTGAGCTTTTTGACGAACATGTTCAAAAGATTAGGAAAATGTGGCTTACCAATCCTTATATCCCCGAAGAAGAGTTTGTCAAAATTTCTGCGCCAGTATTTCTGCTTTATGGTGATAAAGACTCAATAAGACTAGAGCATGGTTTAGAAATGTTTAAGTTGTTAAATCCACAGACAACACAATTAGCCATTTTACCTAATGCAAATCACTTGGTTTATTCAAACCAAAGTGATTTGGTTAACCCATTAATAGTTAAATTTTTTAATTCATCTTTTAGTAATACAAAATAAACAACAGGAGTATCTTAATGAAAATTAACATAAAAAAACTAGTCATCCTTTTCGTGGCATCAGTTGGCTATACGTTATCGGTAAGTGCTAGCAATATTCTTTTAAACAATGATAACTTTACCGTTGAAGGGAAGAAAGCCGAATTCACCTCCTATATGGGAAAGAAAAGCTTACTGCTAAATGGAGCCAGTGCCACCGTTAATGCTATAGTTTTTACAAGCGGAATTATTGAATATGACGTTGCCTTTACAGAGCAAAGAAACTTTGTTGGTGTTAAGTTTCGCCAGCAAGATGGTGAAAATTCTGAAGAATTTTATATTAGGCCACATCAGTCGGGGAACCCTGATGCTAATCAATATAATCCTATTTTCAATGGTTTGTCTGCTTGGCAGCTTTATCATAAAGACTTCGCCGGTAAAGTAAATTACAACTTTGGTGGTTGGAATCATATAAAAATCATTGTTACAAATAAGCAAGGAGAGGTTTATATCAACGACATGACTAAACCTGCATTTAGCATTACCGAGTTTTTACGCCCGATTGAAAGTGGCGGTATCAGTTTCTCTTCAGCAAGAGCCGATGCGTATATTGCTAATGTCTCTATTGTAAATAATGATAATATTCAAACGTTATCAACTCCTTTAAAAACAACCAAGTTGTCTTTAAAAAACTATATTTCGAAATGGGAAATATCTAATAGCTTCTCAGAAAGTTTCTTAGAAAATACAACAAAATTAAATCAGCAAGAGTTAGTTAAAATGGATTGGCAGTCATTAAACACTGATAACTATGGTGTGCTCAACATGGCTCGTATACAAGGAGTAAATAAAACAAGTAATACAGCCTTTGCTAAATTCACCATTGACTCTAATAAAGTGCAAACAAAAGCACTTCATTTTGGTTATAGTGACAAAGTACGTGTTTATGTAAACAATACGCTTGTTTACGCAGGTAATAATAGTTTTCGTTCTAGAGATTATCGTTATTTGGGTACTATCGGATTATTCGATACGATTTATCTACCTTTAAAGTCTGGAATAAATGAAGTTAGCTTTGCCGTTTCAGAGAGTTTTGGCGGGTGGGGTGTAACAGCAAGGTTTGATGACTGTGAAGGCATTAAACCTTGCTTAGTGGAGTGATTTTATCCGTTGTTTTTATTACTAGTTTATCCTGAACACAGATCTTCAGCTTACTTTAAGGTAGAGAGTGCCTAAAGAAATAATTACTAATCAATTTATAGTTTTTCATGATGAAAGAATGGCTATTAACTCATTAAACTTAGAAGTATTTGATTATGTTCATATTCCATAAATGTATTTAACTAGTTCAATAGTAAGTGTTTATGGGATAGCGAAATGAAATTATATAGGAAAAGAATGGTGGACGATACTGGGCTTGAACCAGTGACCCCCGCCTTGTAAGGGCGGTGCTCTCCCAACTGAGCTAATCGTCCATATAGTTTTAATTCTTTATGGAAAAGAATGGTGGACGATACTGGGCTTGAACCAGTGACCCCCGCCTTGTAAGTGCGGTGCTCTCCCAACTGAGCTAATCGTCCATTTAGTTTTAATTCTTTATGGAAAAGAATGGTGGACGATACTGGGCTTGAACCAGTGACCCCCGCCTTGTAAGGGCGGTGCTCTCCCAACTGAGCTAATCGTCCATTATAGTTTTAATTCTTTATGGAAAGAATGGTGGACGATACTGGGCTTGAACCAGTGACCCCCGCCTTGTAAGGGCGGTGCTCTCCCAACTGAGCTAATCGTCCGTCTCTATGGGGGCGTATTATAGGGAGATCGAAAAAGCTGTCAACCAAAACCAAGCTCTTTTTTGCAAAAAATTAACTTAAAGGTCTTAACTGCTTTAAAATCCGACATCTTGATTGATTTATCATCCAATTTCTTTTGATAATCTCAAATAATTTTCTGATAACTCATAAAGAAGGGGTGTATCAATTGAATTACCCTGATAAAATAGCGCCAATTTTTAGAGATAGACTTTAAACATAAACAATTGATTTAATATTACATTGTTTTATGTTTTTGATAATGAGACTTTTATGACTTTAACAACGCGCTTTGCTCCTAGTCCAACGGGATATTTACATGTTGGTGGTGCACGTACTGCTCTATATAGCTGGTTATATGCCCAAAAAAATGGTGGCGATTTTATTCTTCGCATTGAAGATACCGACATTGAACGTTCTACTCAAGAATCTGTAGATGCCATTATGGATGGTATGAACTGGTTAAATCTTGAGTGGACCCATGGCCCTTATTTTCAAACTAAACGTTTTGATCGTTATAAAGAAGTGATTGAACAACTTCTTGAAAGTGGTAATGCTTACCGTTGTTATAGTACAGCAGAAGAAGTTGAAGCTATGCGTGAAGAAGCAAAAGCCAAAGGTGAAATTGAAAAGTACAATGGTTTATGGCGTGATCGTACAGATTACCCTGTGGATAAACCTTTTGTTATTCGTTTTAAAAATCCTATTGGTGGTGATGTCGTGATAAAAGACATGGTTAAAGGTGACATTACCATCAGTAATGAGCAGCTTGATGATTTAATTATCGCTCGCTCTGATGGTACACCAACTTACAACTTAACTGTTGTTGTTGATGATTGGGATATGAAGGTAAGCCACGTGGTCCGTGGTGATGACCATATTAGTAATACCCCAAAACAAATTAATATCCTTAAAGCTCTTGGTGCCGCGTTACCAGAATATGCTCATATTCCCATGATTTTAGGTGATGACGGTAAACGTTTATCTAAACGCCATGGTGCGGTTGGTGTAATGCAATACCGTGATGATGGTTATTTACCAGAAGCGCTTTTAAATTACCTTGTTCGCTTAGGCTGGTCACATGGTGATAAAGAAATTTTTTCTAGAGAAGAGATGATTGAGCTTTTTGATTTAAAAGATTGTAACCGTGCACCATCAGGCTTTAATACCGATAAACTTATCTGGGTTAATCAGCATTACATGAAAACCATGGACCCTGAATATGTTGCTAGTCATTTAGCATGGCATATGAAAGAGCAGGGCATTAATGTTGAAAATGGCCCTGCACTTGCTGAGCTTGTTAAAATTCAAGCAGACAGAGTTAAAACATTAAAAGAAATGGCCGAAATAAGCCGCTATTTTTATGAAGACTTTGATGAGTTAGATGCAAAGGCGGTTAAAAAGCATTTACGTCCGGTAGTTAAAGAGCCATTAATTGTAGTAAAAGCTAAACTTGCGGCATTACCTGAGTGGAAGCCTGAGTTAATTCATGCTGCTATTAATGATACAGCAGAAGAGTTAGAAGTAGGTATGGGCAAAGTAGGTATGCCATTACGTGTTGCTGCAACAGGTGGCGGTAATTCACCTTCGTTAGATGTAACATTAGCTTTATTAGATAAACACAAAGTACTTGCTCGTATCGATTTTGCTTTAGAAGTTGTCGAACAGCGTATTGCAAACAGTTAAGTTTTTTCCAACTGACTAAGTAAGTATTCAAGGGCTTTGATCACCAGATCAAAGCCCTTTTTATATTCAATAACTAAAGATGTGTCTTCGTGTCTGCAATCGTGAAGAACGATAGACGATTATAGTTCTTTAGATCTATGTTTAGCGATGAATTTTTCACAGTCACCCTCAAAACCATTATCGATTAAATATCTAATTTTCCACTGACTTTGTTGTTTAATTAACTGAAAGCTATTAACGCCGCAGTGACTGAGTTTACCATCGAGATAAAAAGCGAAAGGGGTCCAAACACTGGCTAAATTACCGCTTTGCTTAATTGTAATATTAAAAATTCTTTCATCAAACTTTCTTGTAGATTTAGAAACCATTGTGGCAAACTTATTCAGATCAGAATTTTCTATTTTATCTTCGGTATTGGCTCTTTCAAGGATCGCACCATCGATAAATTGTGCTAAAAGTTTGTCACCATCGTTCGCTCTCATTGCATCAAACATATTATTGATAGGCGTTATAACTTCTGTTACCCCTACTGGCTGGCTTTCGATATTGCTTTTTGGGGGAGTAATACTGTCTTGATTAGCGTAAAGGCTAGCCGAAAAGCTTAAAAATATCAGACTGATAAATGATTTCATTTTTCCCACTTGTTATTGTTTTATGAGTTGTATACTCCTTTTTATATTTATTTTCATCACAGGTAAATACTTTAGACGAAAATAGTTGTTTACAGGTTATAATATGCCAAGTGATATTTAATGTTTTTTAGGAGAATAGTTTGCAGTTTAGTGATCTTGGGTTAGAAAGTGGTTTGATGTCGACAGTAGAACATTTAGGTTTTACTGAACCAACAGAAATTCAACAGCAAGCTATACCTGCTGCTATGTCAGGTCACGACCTTATTGCTTCCTCTAAAACTGGCTCAGGGAAAACGTTAGCGTTTATTCTTCCTGCTATGCAGCGCTTATTAAAAAATAGAGCACTAAGTAAAAAAGACCCTCGAGTACTGATATTAATGCCAACACGCGAGTTGGCGAAACAAGTGTATAGTCAACTACGTATGTTTACTTCAGCGTCACAATTTAAAGCTGTGTTGATATTAGGTGGTGAAAATTTTAACGATCAGGTTAAAACCTTAGAGAAAGATCCCCATTTTATTGTTGCAACTCCAGGACGTTTAGCCGATCACTTATCCCAAGGTCATTTCTATTTAAATGGTTTAGAGCTATTAATTCTTGATGAAGCCGATCGTATGCTTGATCTAGGTTTTGCTAAACAGTTAACACAAATAAATAATGCGGCCGATCATCGAAAACGTCAAACCTTAATGTTTTCCGCGACACTTGATCACGCACAGGTTAATGATTTTGCTTTAGCACTATTAAAGAAACCTAAACGGATTGCCATCGGCAGCGCTTATACTGAACATCAAGATATTACCAAACGATTTTATTTATCTGACAACTTAGCGCATAAAGAAGCCTTGCTCGAACACTTTTTAGCAAATGAGTCATATCAGCAAGTTATCATTTTTACTGCAACTCGAAGTGATACCGACCGTTTGGCTAACGTACTTATCGAAAACGGTATTAGCGCTTCAGCTTTAAGTGGTGAGCTCAGTCAAAGCCAGCGTAATCAAATTATGGATAGTTTTAGTAAAGGGCAAAATAAAGTACTGGTTACTACCGATTTAGCCTCACGGGGTTTAGATCTTGTTAATGTTTCGCATGTTATTAACTTTGATATGCCAAAGCATGCTGAAGAATATGTTCATCGTATTGGACGTACAGGCCGAGCAGGAAGTAAAGGTGATGCTATTTCGTTTGTTGGTCCTAAAGACTGGGTAAGTTTTAAAAATGTTGAAGGCTTGTTACAACAAACGACCAGTTTTGATTCTTTTAAAGGCTTAAAAGCAAAATTTACCGGGATAAAACCGAAAAAGACTAAAAAGGTCAAGCCCTCGAGTGATAACAAAAGAACAAATCAAGGTAAGTCTAAATCGGCTTTACCAGTTAAGTCTAACAATAAAACTTTTCTTATTGCAAAAGAAGCTGGCGATATGCCAGTTTTGCGTAAGAAAAAGCCATTACCTGCGGATAAAATCGAAAGTAGTGATATTGAAGAGAGTTAGCGATACCGCTCTTTAATACAGAAAAAAGAGATGTATAACATCTCTTTTTTTGTTTTGTCAATCGTATTTTCACTTGGAAAATTATGGTTTTACACCTATCACCCAAGCAATTATTCGCCTAGTAACTAAGTACAACTCTTCTTTGTTAATTTCATTAATTGGTACAGCTAAATGACGATACTCTAATTGGGTTAATATCGTTAACATAATGTCAGCATCTATTTGTGGGTCTTGTTTATTAAAATGCTGACACAATCGTAGAAAAGGTAATATTAATGCTGATTTATGTTGTTGGGCTAATGTTCTTAGTTCAGGCGTAATTTGAATCTCAGTAAATAATAATTGCTCAACGGCTAAAGAATTTGCTTGAGTAGTAATTTTTTGATAAATATACTCGCTTGCCATTTTTGAAAAATCATCACACAGTTGTTCTTTCACCTTAGTTGTTGATAAATCTTCAATACTGATATTATCAAGGATATTGAATGCGTTTTGCCAAGTTATAGATGCTAGCGCAATAGTTTGCGCTGAATTTAATTGAAAAGCTTGGTGAATAAGCTCCTGAATATCTTTAAAGTAATAAGTTGTTAATGACAACTGAATATCAGCTTCTTTGGCAATTGCTCTATGGGTAGTGCCTTTAATTCCTTGATTGGCGAGTACTGCTATAGCGGTATTTAATATATGCTGTTTAGTTTTTTCGCCTTTTGAGCCATGTTTTACTTTCGTACTTTTTTCAATGGTAGACATAAAAATAGCTTAAACCTTTTAACGTTTCTTAGATGAATTATATTATACAATCCCAGCTAATTTAACTTCTTTTTAACATGCTTTCAATTATATAACTTGCTAGCTTAGGTATTTACCTTAGCTATTTAGCTTCATCGCTAACTCTTGTGGTGCAAAATCATCAACATCAATTGCGGCTTTTCTGCCAATTTCGGCTTTTCTTAATTGCTCGGCTTCGCTTTCTGTAATAGCTCCGGCAATCAAACCTGTTTCAGCAATTTTATCTAGTTGATAAAAGGGTAATTTAGTACCAACAGCTCGACAGATTTTTTCATAAATAGGCTCGCTGGCAATAATGTCTTCTAAGGTTTGTTCTAACATACCAACCGTATTATTTGACTCTCTAGTTAAATACTGGCCTTCACCTAACCTTGTTCTTGCTTGCGATGGAGTTTGTAATAGTTTCGCCACTTTATGATCAAGAATATCGGAAGGTTTTGTTAACGCTTTACCAAAAGGTAAAATAATTAAGCGAAGAGTAGCGGCAATAAATTTATTAGGAAAATTGTTAATTAACTCATCAATCGCTTGCTGGGTTTTAAACAAACAGTCTTCAACAGCCCACTGCATTAGTGATAAATCTTCTTTTTGTCTGCCTTCGTCATTAAAGCGTTTTAATGTTGCTGAACTCAAATACAAATAGCTTAAAATATCCCCGAGACGTGCTGATAATCTTTCTTTTCGTTTTAAATCGCCACCAAGAGATAACATAGCAATATCAGAAAGCATCGCTAAATTGGCGCTAAATTGTGTTAATCGTTGATAATATTGTCGGCTTTCATCTTTAAATGGGGTTGATAACAGTTTAGCGCCGGTGCATGAAAACCATAACGAGCGCAAAATATTACTGAAAGCAAAACCAATATGGCCAAATAAGGCATGGTCAAAATCGTTTAATGCTTGTACTTCATCATCACAGCTTCCTGCCTGTAACTCTGCCAGTACGTAAGGATGACACCTAATAGCGCCTTGGCCATAAATAATCATGTTTCTTGTGAGAATATTTGCCCCTTCAACTGTAATAGCAATGGGCGCACCTTGATAAGCTCTAGCCAAATAGTTACTTGGTCCCATGCAAACACCTTTTCCACCATGAATATCCATTGCATCAATGGTAGATGAACGCATTCTTTCTGTTAGGTGATACTTAGAAATTGCTGAAATTACTGAAGGTTTTTCCCCTAAATCAATTGCTCCAGTAGACATAGTGGTAACAGCGTCCATTAAATAGGCGTTACCGCCAATTCTTGCTAATGGCTCTTCAATACCTTCCATTTTACCTATTGGTAATTTAAATTGACGTCTAATTCGGCTGTAAGCACCGGTAGCTAACGCCATGGATTTAACTCCACCAGCACTGTTTGAAGGTAGGGTGATTGCTCTGCCAACAGATAAACATTCAACCAGCATTCTCCAGCCTTGACCTGCCATTTCAACACCGCCAATAATAAAACTTAATGGCACAAATACTTTATCTCCTTGAGTGGGACCATTTTGAAAAGCGATGTTTAATGGGAAGTGGCGTCTGCCGATGGTAATACCATCTAAGTTAGTGGGGATAAGAGCACAGGTTATGCCTAAATCACTCTTACCGCCTAGTAGTTTGTCTGGGTCTTGTAATTTGAATGCTAAGCCTAATACCGTAGCAATAGGAGCAAGTGTAATATAACGCTTATCCCAAGTAAGGCTCATGCCTAAAACTTCCTCGCCTTCAAACTCTCCTTTGCAAACAATACCGACGTCAGGAATTGCTCCAGCGTCAGAGCCGGCTTCGGGGCTTGTCAGTGCAAAGCAGGGGATCTCTTCACCAATGGCTAAACGGGGTAAGTAATAATCTTGTTGCTCTTTTGTACCGTAATGCTGTAATAACTCTCCAGGGCCTAATGAATTTGGTACTCCAACAGTACTGGCAAGGCTGCTACTTACCCCGGTTAATTTTTGCAATACACGAGATTGTGCGTAAGCACAAAACTCTAAACCGCCATATTGCTTCTTAATGATCATGGCAAAAAATTTATGGTCTTTTAAAAACTGCCAAACTTCTGGGGGTAAATCTGCCCGTTCATGAGTGATATGCCAATCGTTGATCATTTGGCATAACTGTTCAACTGGGCCATCGATGAAATTTTGCTCATCTACACTTAATCTTGGTTGAGGGTAGTTATGAAGTTTTTTCCAATCAGGAGCACCTCTAAATAGGTCGGCATCAAACCAAGTGGTGCCAGCATCTAATGCTTCTTGTTCGGTTGACGACATTTCTGGCATGATACTTTTAAATAATTTTAACAAAGGTTTACTAATATTTTGTTTTCTAAACTCATTAATGTTTAGGGGCAGGGCTATGATGGCAAATAGTATCCAGCTGATAAGTGAAACCGCTTCTAAAAAGCTGCCAATGGCCAATAAAACAATGAATGAAAAAGTAAACGTTGATAAAGAAGCTTTGTGATATGCCATAAACCAGCATAAAGCTAATGCACTTATAAACCAGATGAAAAAATCCATGATATTCCTTGTTTGTCTTTATTATTTACAATAAATAGCCTGCATGAATAGAGTAATTTGGAAAACTGAGAAGATCAAACAGTATTTAATATCGTTTTAATCATAATTATTTTAAAGTTTATACAGGGATTTAAATTAGAATTTTTACTGTTTCTTCTACACCATAATGAACCAAGTTTATGTACTTTCCTGATCGGAATAGACGCTAAAGTAATCATTAATTTTTAAACTAATAATGATAACTTTGTGCGCAGTGCGGAAGTTAGCAGTGACGATCATTAATCTTCTTCAGTTAGCCATAAGCTGACCTTAGCTTTGAGTTATAAACGGCAGATCAGGGATCCTAAAGTTGTCGTTTCTATATAAAAACTCACATCCATTCACAACTAAAATTATACTAAAACTTTTGCATGGCGTTAGATCTTAAATCCCCAAAGCAGACATTGGAATTATTTAAGTTTTGAATCAATATAGAGTATTAAGTCTAAGGCGCAAACGCCCCCTTAACTAGATAAAAATGTAAATTAGTGAGCTTCCAAAGGAAAACTAATACAAATCTATCAGTCTTATTAAGAGAAATCCTATTTTAATTTTATCATGTCGATAGTAAGTAAAATGAGCAGGATAAGTAGCTCTCACTAACCACTTATCCTGCCATTGAAACGCCCATTCTGTTCCAAGCATTAATCAGTGAAATCAACATAACTAACTGAGCCATTTCTTCTTTTGAAAAATAATCCGCTGCATTTTGATAAACATCTTCAGGAATACCATTTACAGAAACATGCGTTAATGCGTCTGTTACTGCAAATACAGCTTGTTCTTTTACAGAAAACAAACCGCTTTCTTTCCAATTAGATAGCTCAGCAATTTTTTCATCATTAATGCCTAGCTTGCTTGCTGCTTCACTGTGCATGCCAATGCAATATTGGCAGCCATTTATCAGAGAAGCTCTGATGCGAACCATCTCTTGCAGTGCTTTATCGATAGTCGATGTTGCTATATATGCCTCTAAGCCAAACATTGCATTATATGCTTCTGGTTGTATCTCTTGGATATTTACTCTATTCATATCACTTCCTTTTATTTAGTTTTATTCCCATTGTAATTATCTACATTACTCATGATGTCTCTAGAATTATTATTCAAGCACAATCATGACCCATAAGGTGTGTCCATATTTTTCTAATATTTAGGTTTACATTAAAGCAAGGAGTTAACCACCAATTCATTGACATGGATAATATGTCCATATCACCACCTTCAATGAGCTGTTCGGTCAAGTCAATATTTGACCACCGAACTCCAGTTCCCCATGTACCCCAGCCACCATTATTAACGTTTTGGGTTATTGGTGCTTGACTAAAAACACCTGTTTTATAGTTATCTTTTAGCATAGCCAGATTTATGCTTTATTTGAGCTTCTTGCTCACTTTTAGCAACATTTGTTGAGATTTCAGCCCAAGCAAATGGGCAGGCAATGCAAAGGCAATACACTAAATAATGCTTAAAGATATAATTCATTTTTTATAGCCAAAGAGTTATCACTTAAACCAAGCAGCTACAGCGTTTTC
>Ga0209707_1000060_pt1 | contig 72655 bp, 66 predicted proteins | sample EN4Hudsemesocosm_FD_184630 | JGI IMG/M metagenome (GOLD analysis project Ga0209707, IMG submission 184630) | Methane-oxidizing microbial communities from mesocosms in the Hudson Canyon - EN4B Hudson Canyon (SPAdes) (version 2) | ecosystem: Environmental > Aquatic > Marine > Cold seeps | place... | reverse complement strand
TTGCAGAAGATTCAAAACCCTACTTTGAGACGTTAAGTTAGCTGCTTTGGCCGAAACCGAAAGAGTTAACTCTTTAAAACAAGCTTCTTGGGTTGCCCCGAAGAAGTGGAGCGCATTATGGCGATTTTTTGCGGCACGTCAACACTTAAATACACTTTATTTGCGTAAAGGTGTTTGTTTGCTTTTTAATTGAGCGACTCGTGTATTTATTCACCTCAATGCAAGACTACTAGCTGCTGAGGAGCAATTTATACGATCTCATACAATGGTATCTATGCAAATTTTTGACATGTTAAAAGCATAAGCACTCTTTAAAGAAGCTTACTCAAGAGCACTAACGTTTCACATACCGTGGCTGATTCAATTGAAGTTGTAGTTAATGTTGTTAAATAGAATATGCTAGTAACCAATTTCGCACAGGTTGTGAGGGTACTACCGAGTTATTGCGCAAATTCTTAGGGTAGTTTCATCGGGAATAGAGATCGGGTAATAGCGGAGCTATCAAAAGAGCAGATACCGACTACATTAATTAATTCACTTGATAATATATTCGGGCAATTATTGTACTTTGAAAATTTCAAATCATGCTTGTTGCAGTTAAGCAGTTTATTTCACGTAAAAAAAACGGCCCAAATCAAGGGCCGTTATAATATCTAAAGCAAGTTACATCATTGCATACTTTGCGGAATTACTGACGCTTCATTGAGTCGAAAAATTCGTTATTAGTCTTAGTCATCGCTAATTTATCAATCATGAATTCCATGGCATCTATTTCACCCATTTCATGAACGATTTTACGTAAGATCCACATTTTTTGTAATTCATCAGGTTTAGTTAATAACTCTTCACGACGTGTACCACTGCGGTTAAAGTGAATAGCAGGGAAAACACGTTTTTCAGAAATCTTACGTGAAAGGTGTAATTCCATATTACCGGTGCCTTTAAATTCTTCGTAGATAACTTCGTCCATTTTAGAACCTGTTTCTACTAAGGCCGTGGCAATAATAGTTAAACTACCACCTTCTTCAATATTACGCGCTGCACCAAAGAAACGCTTAGGACGGTGTAAAGCATTAGCATCAACACCACCGGTTAGTATTTTACCTGATGATGGAATTACCGTGTTGTAAGCACGCGCTAAACGAGTTATCGAGTCAAGTAAGATAACAACATCTTTTTTATGCTCAACTAGGCGTTTTGCTTTTTCAATTACCATTTCAGCCACTTGTACATGACGGTTTGCAGGCTCATCAAATGTTGATGCAATAACCTCACCTTTTACTAGGCGACGCATTTCGGTAACTTCTTCTGGACGCTCATCAATTAGCAATACCATCAACTCTGCATCAGGATGATTATGGGCAATACTTTGAGCAATATTTTGTAGTAATAAAGTTTTACCGGCTTTTGGTGGCGCAACAATCAAACCACGTTGACCTTTACCAATAGGTGAAGCCAAATCTAAAACACGGGCGGTGATATCTTCAGTCGAACCATTTCCACGTTCCATCGTTAAACGATCGGTTGGGTGAATCGGTGTTAGGTTTTCAAAAAGAATTTTATTACGAGAGTTTTCAGGGCGGTCAAAGTTAACTTCTGCAACTTTTAATAAAGCAAAGTAGCGTTCACCATCTTTAGGTGGACGAATTTTCCCTTGAATTGTATCGCCGGTGCGCATACTAAATCGGCGTATTTGGCTTGGCGATACATAGATATCGTCAGGGCCCGCTAAATAGGAAGAATCCGCTGAGCGTAAAAAGCCAAAGCCATCTTGTAGAATTTCTAAAACACCGCTGCCGAAAATATCTTCACCGCTTTTAGCGTGAGCTTTTAAAATGGCAAAAATAATGTCTTGTTTACGGTTACGAGCTAAGTGCTCTAATTTCATTGATTCTGCGAGTTTGATTAGTTCGCTAATCGACTTTTCTTTAAGTTCGGTAAGATTCATAGTGGGGGTTCTTAGACTATTTAGGTTGTTATGCTGTGCCGTTTGGCAATTTAGGATGTTTGAATATGGTTTTTGAAATGTTTTTCGTTCGAATGCTAAACTTAGCACTAAAAACAAAACAGGTAAAGGATCACCTGCTTGATCTTTGACTTAAAAACAAAAAGGCCCGATAAACGGACCTTTTTCTTATAAGTTGTTATCAATAAACTCTTTCAATTGAGTTTTTGATAATGCGCCAACTTTCGTATCGGCAACTACACCATCTTTAAAAAGTAGTAGCGTAGGGATACCACGAATACCGTACTTTGGTGGTGTATTTGAGTTTTGGTCAATGTTTAATTTACCAACAGTCACCTTGTCAGCGTATTCTTCAGCAACGTCGTTTAACAACGGCGCGATCATTTTACATGGACCACACCACTCAGCCCAGAAATCAACTAGAACAAGGCCTGATGCATTAATTACATCAGAGTCAAAACTATCATCAGTTAACTGAACAATTTTATCGCTCATTTATATCTCCATTAATGGTGGCACTATGCCAATTGGTTAAGATTATACCTTCATCATCTTGAATTACCAACAATCATATATAACAGTTATGGGCATTTAATTTCAAAATCAACTAATACTGTAAATTTATCAAACAATTTAGCTAAAACTCGATTCTATTAAATTGTGTAACCTGTTAAGCTAGCGGTATGAAAAAAACACACTTAACTGAAATAAAGTTCTCAGAACTTAAGCTCGAGCCAACAGTAGTTACTGGTCTCGAATCTATGGGCTTTGAATATTGCACGTCAATTCAAGCAAAGTCTCTTCCTATATTACTGACCGGTAAAGATATTGCGGGTCAAGCGCAAACTGGTGAAGGTAAAACCATTGCCTTTTTAGCCGCAACATTCCACCATTTGTTGCAAAAGAAAGATGTTAAACACAATCAACCACGCGCGCTTATTATGGCACCAACTCGTGAGCTAGCCATACAAATTCATCGCGACGCGATTGAGATGGCAAAAAGCACAGGATTACGTTTAGGTTGTGTTTATGGTGGCGAAGGTTATGAAAGTCAACGTCAAGAGCTTGAACAAGGCGTTGATATTCTGATCGGTACCTGTGGGCGACTAATTGATTATTTAAAGCAGGGCGTCTACAACCTCAATAATATTGAAGCAGTTGTACTTGATGAAGCGGATCGCATGTTCGATTTAGGCTTTATTAAAGATATTCGCTACATGTTTGGCAAAATGCCTGCAGCAACAGAACGTTTAAGTATGCTATTTTCAGCGACATTATCTTTTCGCGTTAAAGAATTAGCCTTTGAACATATGAATGATCCGGATAGCGTCGAAGTTGAACCTGATCAAAAGACTAATGTTCGAATTTCTGAAGAGCTATTTTATCCTTCAAATGAAGATAAGATGCCTTTATTACAAACACTTATTGAAGAAGATTGGCCAGAAAAAGCCATTATCTTTGCTAATACTAAACATGTTTGTGAAAAAATTCATGCACACCTTGAAGCCGATAAAATTCGTGTTGGTATGTTAACTGGTGATGTAATTCAAAAGAAACGCCTTAAAATTTTAGAGCAATTTACTGCAGGGCAATTAGATATTTTAGTTGCTACTGATGTTGCCGCTCGTGGTTTACATATTCCTGCCGTTACTCATGTATTTAACTATGACTTACCTGATGACTGTGAAGATTATGTTCACCGTATCGGTCGTACCGGCCGAGCTGGCGCAACAGGGCACGCAATTAGCTTAGCTTGTGAGCAATACGTATTTAACTTACCTGCTATTGAAACCTATATTGAGCATGCATTACCAGTAAGTAAGTATGATCATGATGCTTTATTGACTGATTTACCGAGACCTAAACCTCGCCAACGTCGTCATAAGCCTCATAACGGTGGTCAAAACCGTAATCGTAGTGCTGGTAATAAAAGGCCTCAAAGGAATAGCTAGTTAATGACGATCACCGAGGAAGAGATGTTATCGCCTCTATATGCGGTGATCGATTTAGGCTCTAACAGTTTCCATATGCTAATTACCCGACAACTTGCCGATAGTGTGCAAGTTGTTGATAAAGTAAAACGTAAAGTTCGCCTCGCATCAGGCCTCGATAGCGATAATGTTTTATCTGAAGCCGTCATTGCAAAAGGTTTAGAGTGTTTAAGCTTTTTTGCAGAACGCTTACAAGATATCCCTACCGAAAACATTCGTATTGTTGCCACGGCAACTTTAAGGTTAGCGCAAAACCGTGCTGACTTTTTCATTCCCGCAGAAAAAACACTCGGCCATAAAATCACGTTATTGAGTGGTATAGAAGAAGCTAAAAATATTTACTTAGGGGTGGCTCATACTTGTTGTAGCGCCGACAACCGCCTAATTTTAGATATTGGTGGTGCAAGTACAGAAATTATCGCCGGTCATGGCTTTGAGGTTAAAAAAGCCGTTAGCCTCAATATTGGTTGTGTCACCTTTAATCAGCAGTTTTTCCCAAATGGTACACTTAGCACCGATAACTTTGCCGATGCCATCACAGCGGCAGAAGATGCCATCGCATCAATTCGTGATGAATATTGCAACATCGGCTGGCAATGTGCATTGGGTGGCTCTGGTACAATGCAAGCATTGGCTGAGGTATTAATTTATCAGCACAAACCTTCAATATTATCGTTAAATTTCTTGTATCAAATTAGAAATGAATTGCTGAACTTTAACAGTATTCAAGACATTAGCATTCCAGGCTTATCATCAGAACGTAGCCCGGTAATTGCTAGTGGTCTTGCTATTCTTATTGCGCTATTTAAACAATTTTCTTTACAAAAGTTATCGCTTTCAAGTGGCGCATTACGTGAAGGGCTACTTTATGAAATGCTGCCTAACAGTCGAAAGATTGATATTCGTCAACGTACAATTAATGCATTAGCACAGAGGTTTCATACAGATACCAAGCATGCAAGCCATGTTAAACACAAGGTAGAAACACTGTATCAGCAACTTAGTTCGCCGTGGAATTTAATTAAAGATAATGCCTTTGACGTTTTATTGGCAAGCTGTGACTTACATGAAATAGGTTTGTTATTAGAATACAAATACCATCAACGCCACGGTGCTTATATTTTAACACATGCAGATTTAGCGGGTTTTAGCTATACCGACCGCCAATTATTAGTGATGCTAGTTACCCTATACAAAGGCGATATTGAACATAGTTTGCTAATCGAGCAGTCAGCTATTGATACCGAGCATGCAACAAAACTACTGATCATATTACGTCTAGCTATCATTCTATGTCGTCGTAGAAGTGATGATATATTACCAGACTATCAAGTCGATGTTGTTCAGCAAACATTGCGACTTTCATTACCTAAAAGCTGGCTTGCACAACATCCGTTAATTACTGATGAATTAAGTCAAGAAGGGCGACACCTAGAAAGTTTAGGCTTTTCACTAGAGATAAAGGACTAATCTGTCATTTGTACTAGATTATAAAATAAGTTAGTCAGACCGCACTAAATAGTACGGTCATTACCGTTGTATCGTTTAGTTTTCTTCTTTTAACCAACGTGCAACTTGTTTAGCAAAATAAGTCAGAATGCCATCAGCGCCTGCGCGTTTAAACGCAAGTAAACCTTCCATAACACAAGGTTTTTCAGCTAACCAACCGTTTTGAATAGCTGCCATATGCATGGCATATTCACCGCTAACTTGATAAGCATATGTCGGCACTTGAAAGTTGTCTTTCACTCGACGCACAATATCTAAGTATGGCATGCCCGGCTTAACCATTACCATATCAGCACCTTCTTGAATATCTTGTGCAATTTCGTGCATGGCTTCATCACTATTTGCCGGATCCATTTGGTAAGAGAACTTGTTGCCCCCCTTAATATTGCTAGCTGAGCCGACTGCATCTCGAAATGGGCCATAATAATTAGAAGCGTATTTTGCTGAATAAGCGAGTATTTTAGTATTAACAAAATGATGCGTTTCAAGTTCTTGACGAATTGCCCCAATACGACCATCCATCATATCAGATGGTGCAACGACATCGGCACCGGCTTGTGCGTGTGATAATGCCTGCTTTACCAAAATATCTTTGGTGATTTCGTTTAAAACATAACCTTCATCATCGATAATGCCGTCTTGCCCATGAGTAGTAAATGGGTCAAGTGCGACATCAGTGATCACACCCAAAGATGGAAATCTTGCTTTAACTGCTCGAACAGTACGTTGAGCTAAACCATCAGCATTATAAGCTTCTTCGGCCATCAAAGACTTTTTATCTGCAGGTGTTACCGGAAAAATAGCAATAGCAGGTACGCCTAAATCAACTAACTCCTGACATTCTTCAAGCAGTAAATCGATACTTTGACGCTCTACGCCCGGCATTGATGCTATTACTTCACGCTGGTTTTCGCCTTCTAAAACAAAAACAGGATAGATAAGGTCATTAACAGTAAGTTGGTTCTCTGACATTAAACGACGTGAAAAATCATCACTGCGCATACGGCGCATACGACGCGCCGGGTATTGACCAAAGGCATTATTCATATTTAATTCCTACAATAATTTAAATTCACTTAACAAACTTACTTGTACTTGATTACGACCAGCTTGCTTAGCTTTATACAGTGCTTTATCGGCACTCGCGAAAATAATTTCAGGTGTAACATCTTTATCTTGCTGATAGGTAGTAACACCGCAACTAATGGTTAAATTGATAACATTGTCATTACTGAGTATATGTTGCTGCCTAACGCTTTCGCATACTTCTTGGGCTAACGCGAAAGCACCTTTTTCATCGGTTTCGGGCAAAATTAGGCAAAACTCTTCACCGCCATATCGACAACCAATATCAGAACTTCTACGCAATAGTGACTTTATAACTCGGGCAATTTCAACAAGACATTTATCACCCGCTAAATGACCGTAATTATCATTGACCTTTTTAAAGTGATCAATATCCACCAGTATAAAGCTCAACGGCGTTAAATTTCGTCGACTTCTTCTAAACTCCGAAATTATTTTTTGGTCATAGTAGCGGCGGTTATAAAGCCCCGATAATTCATCAAGCGTGTTTTTCTCTTGTAATTTCTGATTGGCTGTTTCTAACTCTTGTAATGCAATATTTAGTTCAAGCGTTCTCTCTTGCACTCGACTTTCTAATAACTCTTGTCCTTGTTCTTGCACAGCTAATAACTCTGTTTGCGCTATATGAGAAGCTTTAGCACTTGCCATAGCATTCTGCTGTGCTAATTTTTCATCTTGTAGATGACCATAATATCGGCGGCCCATAATATAAGTGATCATAATAGCCATTAACCAAAATGCGAGCATATCAAGGCAGTTACTTATTTGTGCAGGCAAACGACTAAAATGTAGCAGGTAGCCAATAAAATTAAAGCTTAGCTGCACTAACAACATAATTGAATAAATCACCGGTAAAGTGCTATGGTTTTCTGATAATTTTCTTGCGACAAATAACAAAGCTAATAGGCTAAAGCTAGTCAAAACTTGGGTTAATAACCAAAGATCTAAGCCGTTCAAAAAATAACTTATTGGGATTAAGAAAATGAGAATAAAGGAAAAGCGACGCAATAATAAGTAGTGCTCGTGGCTGTGCTTTTCTAGCCTAAATAGCTTAGCAGTAAAACCAACTAGGATAACAATTGATAGTATTGCTAAGGTGATATTCTCCATTTTTAACAACGAATGACTATTAGTGAATAATGCCATGATGGAAATATCACCATCTGCCAATATCCATAACGATTTGATTGAAAAATACAGTGTCAAAAAAACCATACTATAGCTACGTAGGGCTCTAGCCCAAGCAAAGCACATTAGGGTCAAGATTAAACTACTGCCAATAAAAATGTGCTGTAAATGCAAATGCAACGTAAATGGCAAAGCTGACGTTTCATCAGCAATGGTTGTCATTGCCCCAACTTGACCATAAACTGCATTTGATATCATCGAGATACAGATGAGAATGATTAACGAAATTAAATTACGCATATTTAGCACTTAGGTTAAATACTTTTTCACTATTGAGAGTAGTTTGTTTAATTAATTCCGCTTCACTACAACCAATGAGCTCAGACAGCATGCTAACAACATAAGGCAAGTAACTTGGTTCGTTACGGCTGCTTTTAGGCTTTGGTCGAATGGTTCTTGGTGTTAAATACGGCGCATCCGTTTCGATCATTAATTGCTCTAACGGGATTAACGACACAATATCGCGTAAAGCTTGCCCGCGGCGCTCATCACACACCCAGCCTGTAATACCAACATACATTCCAGCTTCTAGGCATTGCTGTAATTCACTTTTACTACCAGTAAAACAATGAGTAACCAATGCGGGAATATCATTTATGTGGGACTCTAAAATATTAAACCATGATTCAAAGGCATCTCGTTGATGTAAGAATAATGGTAATTTTAGTTGTTTTGCTAATTCAACTTGTTCGCTAAAAATCCGTTGTTGATTTGTCGGGGTTGAAAAGTTGCGATTAAAATCTAAACCGCATTCACCAATAGCCTTTACACAATCATTTTGTGCTAATTGATATAAAGATTCGAGATAATTATTGTCAACGTGATCAGCATCATGCGGATGAACTCCTGCTGTGGAGTATAGATAACCAGGATATTGATGACAAAGTGAAACCGCTTGCTGACTTTCATGAACATTAGTACCAGTAACCAACATGGCACTAATGTTTGCTTGTATGGCACGCGAAATAACTTCCGAACGATCTTTTTCAAAGCGCGTATTGGTTAAGTTAACGCCGATATCTATCAAATGTTAATCCGTCCAAAGGGTTTATTTAATACGTTTAACGCGAATTTTTTTATTTGAATCGGCTTTATTCTTCTTCAAATAAACGGCATCCATAAAACCTTTTTTCAATAGAACACTTTCTCCTATTTTCACTCTAAAGTGGCTACTATCGCTTTGCTTCCATTGCTGGCCATTTTTAAAGGTAAAGCGCCACTTGCCATATTGATCTTTTTTTAGCTTTTCAACAACAAACACAACTTGTAGATCATCTTCGCTAACATTAGTTTTTTTCAAATGTTCAGCGCCAAAATTTGCTTCTTTGCTTACTATAGGTGCAATGCTAGCTGATTTTTTAGCTATTGGTACCGAAGTACTAGACTGCTTTTCACTGACAGGTGAAAGCGAAGCGGTTTTAGCTAAATCATCAAAACACACTAATCGAGCCAAACTATCTTTAACTTGCGAACACTTTGCTAATTCAATATTTAGGGTATCTGCTGCTGCAGACATTGATACTAAGCCAATACTAAAAATTGAAAATAGAGCCGTTTTATTCATTATTATTTTTCCTTTACTTCAGATTCTAGTTCTTCTTCTTTTTTTTCTTCTTCACGATAATAAAAAGAAGCAATAATAACCCCCACTTCAAAGAGCAATAGCATTGGAACTGCGAGCATCGTTTGAGAAATAATATCTGGTGGCGTCAATAACATTCCCATAACAAAAGCACCGACGACTATATATGGTCGTTTAGCACGTAAGCTGTCAGGACTTGTCATTCCTGTCCAGCACATTAGAATAATTGCAATAGGTATTTCAAATGCAGCACCAAAAGCAAAAAATAGTTTCAGAACAAAATCTAAATAACTACTTATGTCGGTTGCAATAGTAACACCATCTGGCGCCACTGAAGAGAAAAACGTAAAAGCGACAGGGAAAACAATATAATAGGCAAACGCTATTCCACTATAAAATAATAACGTACTACCGAACATTAAAGGTGCGATTAAGCGCTTTTCATTTTGGTACAAACCGGGGGCAATAAAAGACCACAACTGAAACAAAATATATGGCATAGCAATAAATATAGCTAAAACTATGGTTAATTTGAAAGGCGTAAAAAAAGGTGATGCGACATCAGTCGCGATCATCTGTGTGCCTGCAGGCATGACTTCTAATAACGGCTGGGCAACATATTGATAGATATCTTGCGCAAAATAGATCATAGAACAGAACACGACTAACACACCTAAAACAGCATGCAACAATCGTGTTCGTAATTCTAATAAATGATCAAATAATGTGTGGGTTTGCTTCTTGGCTGAACTCATTTATCCTGCTTTTCAATTTGATTATCATCTAGCTGTTCGATGTCTTTAGAAGACTCATCCTTTTTATCAGCCGGTAGATAAGGATTAGTTACCATTTTTGCGGCTTCTTGCAATGACTTCACAGAAGCAGCCACTTCTGGTGAAAGGTCTTTCATACCAGATTGTTCAGCTTTTTTTAAATTGGCATGCAACTCTTGGATGCGCAGTTCTTCAGTAAGTTCATTTTTCACACCCTCACTAAAACTACGGACACTGCTTATCCAACCGCGTACGGTTCGAATTGCAACAGGTAATCGCTCAGGCCCTAATACTACCAGACCAATGATAGCGATTAAGGATAGTTCCCAGAAGCCAATATCAAACATTAGGCTTGATCTTTTTCTTTTTCAACAACTTTACTTTGCTCAACTGACTTATCAGCTAAACTATCTGCACTTGTCTTCTCTTCTTCTGTTTTAGCCGTATCGTCAGTCACCGCACTTTTGAAACCCTTAACAGCTGAACCCAAATCAGAGCCCAAATTACGTAATTTCTTAGTGCCAAACAACAATACGACAATCACTGCAATAATCACTAATTGCCAAATACTTATACCGCCCATAAAAAACCCCTATAATTTAATTGAATTCATTATAAAGTTTATAGAAAAAAAATCACCAACTGTTATGCTAAATAATGAGGTAAAACAAATTTTGATAAAAATGTATTGTAAAAAGATGTGTTGCTGGCTGTTTAGCCCAGTTTTATTTTACTTTGCATTTGCAGCATCAGTATTGGCAAATGACACTCAAGAAACAAACAAGCCTACTGAAGGAAAAGATGATCACTGGATGCAAGGATTGCATGAAACGGTTTCCAACTCCGTTTATCAGTCAGCGCATTGGTTTGATAGTTTTTTTATCGCAAATGATAGTGAAGAACAACAATCACCAACCACAACAGCAAAAATTCGTTTTGCTTGGTTGCCAAAAAGCCGTGACTGGAGTGAAGTTAAAACTCGCTTTCGAGTTAGGGTTAAACTCCCCCATTTTCAAAACAAAGCCAGTGTCGTTTTATCAGATGACACCGATGATGAACTGAATAATTTGCCCTTAGAATCCGCAAATAAAAGCTCGAGAACTGAAGATGAAAAATTTTCTTTAGCACTTAATTATACCGAAGACAAAAATAAAAATAGATTGATGAACTATCGTTTAGGTATATCTGGGGGTGATATATTTGCTCGAGCTAAACACAAGCGAGCTTTTGATATCGGCGAAAATCAAGGCTTTTTAGTTGAACCTTCAGTGTATTATTACCTAGATGATGGTCTAGGAGCAAAATTACTGCTTGAATACGATTATCAACTAAGTCCAAAGTCACAATTTCGTATCAATTATAGTATACGAGGCTCCGCTGCCTTTAGCGGTATTCGTTGGAAACATGGCTTTTATAAACTAAAACAAATAGATGAAACCACAGCGTCAGTATGGAGCTTACAGGTTGAAGGCGAACGTAACGGCGATCGTGGTTTTATCATAGATAAATACACCTTAGGTTACCGCTACCGATTTAATGCATTACGCGATTGGCTATTTTTTGAGGTTGAACCATTTTTAGAATTTCCTGAGCAAGAAAATTACACAACAACTCCGGGTATAGCACTAAGAATTGAAGGTTTTTTCCATAAAGGCTAACGTTAATAGCCTCTATACCCACACCACTTGGATATATAGTAGTAGTTCAGGTTATCGTTTGTCTTACGCTCGATACATTTCTATGATGTTATCTTCATTTTTTTCTTTAGCAATTTTACTTGGACGGCTGATATGATATCCCTGTCCAAATTCACAACCAACGGTTTGCAATTTCTTCAACATTTCTTCTGACTCAATACCTTCTGCAACTAAACGATAACCAAATTTAATACCTAAATCATGCAATGCTTTTACTAAAGATAAATTCTTTTCGTCATGGTTTAACGTTCGCACAAAACTACGATCTAGTTTAATGAATTCAAAGGGGTAATTGTGCAATAGGTTAAAAGAAGATAAACCAGCACCATAATCATCAAGCGCCAACTTAACGCCAAACTCTTTCAATTTACGCAACCCTTTTAAAGCTAATTCAGTGTGGCGTATAAAAGCAGACTCATTGAACTCCAAAATCAATCGCTCAGGCTCAATAGTATTAAGACGAATTAATTCAATCAGTTTGGTTAATTGATTTGCTTGGGTTAAATGACGCCCAGATAAGTTAACGCCAATATAAGCATGCTGATATTCATTTGATTGCTGCCATAGTTTCAACTGCAAGCAGACTTCTTCAATCACCCAAGTTTCAATTTCTAATATCATGCCCGTTTCTTCAGCCATAAAAAGAAACTCACTCGGTGTCAACAGACCTTTGGTAGGGTGCTGCCAACGCAACAGTACTTCGAAACCTAAAGTGCTAGTCGACGATAGATCTGATATTTGCTGATAATGTAATTCAAATTGTTTTTTCTTAATGGCATGCCTTAATTCTTGCTCTAAGGTCATACTCGCAATAAGTTGCTCACGCATGCTGTCATCAAAAAATACATAACGACCGCGACCTAAGCTCTTTGCCTGGTACATAGCAGCATCTGCATCACGCAAAATTTCACTGGCGTTATTATAATTAACTCTGCTTTTTGCAATACCAATACTGGCATTTGAATATAACGTGTGGCCGTCTAGTTCAAAGGGTTGCTCAATAGAGCTAATAATGCGACTAGCAATGACTTCGATATCTTCTGATGATTGTAATGAATCCAATAGAACAACAAACTCATCACCGCCTAATCGAGCAAGAATATCATTATCCCGCACACATTCACGTAAACGAAGTCCAATCTCAATAAGAAATTGATCGCCCGCATGATGTCCGAGTGTATCGTTAATCATTTTAAAACGGTCTAAATCAATAAATAAAACCGCAAACCTGTGGTTAGGGTGGCGTTTTAAATGCTTAATTGAATAGGTTAAACGATCAGAGAACATCGCTCTATTTGGCAGCTGAGTGAGTGCGTCATGGTGCGCTTCATGATACAAACGCGCTTCAGCTTTACGACGCTCTTCGATTTGCATACGCAAATTAAGGTTAGTTGTTTGCAACTCTTGGGTACGTTTATTAATAACCTGTTCAAGCGCTTCGTTACTTTGTAAGGCTTGCTGCTGGGTTTTATGACGTAATATCGCTACCGAAATATGGTGACTAACAAAACGCATCAACTCTAAATCTTTACTTTGATAAGCTTTTTCATCTTGGTAATGATGCAATGCAATAACGCCAAAAATCTCGCCTTGATCTGACAATGGCGCTGCTAGCCAAGCCTGAGGCAATTTATCTTCAGGGTAATTTAATGTAAAAGCACGCTGAGTTATCTCGCCTTGCGCCGCTAAGGTATAGACCATTTTCTCAGTTAAAAGCACTGGTTTTGCCGTGCTAATCGCTAATTCAGACAAGCCACTACTGAGCTTTCTAGTTTTAGGCGGTTCGACTTTTTCATCACAATAATAAGGAAACTCTAGTTCACTCTTATCTTGAGATAATAAAGCAATATAGAAATTATTCGCAGGAAGTAACTTTTGAACTTCATGATGTAATGCTTGGTAAAAGTGCTCTATTGATTGCGTTTTTGCTGTTAACTCAGAGATATTAAGTAAAACTTGATGAGTTTTTACCGCCTGTTGTCTTTCAACAATTTCTCGCTGTAACTTTTGATTAGTTTCTGTCAGTTTCAGAGTACGTTGACGAATACTGGACTCTAACAACTCTCTACTGCGCACGCGGTCAATCGCAGTAACTAAATGCTCTGCTATAAATTCTAATATTTGACAATCACGTTTAGAGAAGTATAAATTTTCATCATAGCTTTGCAGAGCAATCACACCGATAATTTGATTCCCGCGTAATAACGGTACACCTAACCAATCAATGAATTCCGAGCCATATAAAACAATCTCGTCCGCTTTAGCTAGCGCCTTTCGCTCTTTAGCAGAGCAGTGAAAAGGTTTTTGATGTTTTAATACTAAGCCAGTCAGGCTTTTACGCCAATTGGTAAGACTAACATGGTCACGTAATCTCATTTCTACAGGGTTATGACAATAACTAAGTTGTAGTTCACCTGCAGGATTTAAAAGTGCGATATGAAAACTATCAGTGACTAATAGAGTTTTAATGACTGATTCAACAGCATGATAGAACGCATCCATATCCGGTACTGTGCTGGCCAATTCTGACAGCTGCAGTAAACCAGTTTGCATGGTTTTAAGTTGTCGATATTTTTTCAGTAACGACTTTAATTTTGGAATTTGGCGTATCGCGTGGATATTATCCTTCGCCCGTGACCCCATTATAGGAAATCCATTTTATTAGTATTATTTTTATACGTTTAGTCTACCAAAATATAATTATTTAGCTATACCTGTGTTGAAATTATAATGGATGAAAGTCACATAAATATTTTCTAAATTTTAAAGCAAAAAACGGTGGTATAACCACCGTTTTCAACATGACTAAATTAATTTAGAAACTATAAGAGGTACTGATAAACATTGTACGTCCTACAACATCGTAAATACTTGGTACTGTACCCATGTCATTACCGCCTAACACGGCTTCTGGCTCAGTATCAAAAGCATTTTTAACGCCACCATTGACTGCCCATTGATCATTAATATGATACGACGCTGATACGTTGTGATAAATAACGTTATCTGTTGAAAATTGATCACCATAGTATTCGCCATCCATACCTTGGATAAATTGAGCACTATAAAGAACAGTTAAATCTTCTGTCAGATAACCTTGAACAGATAAATTTGCTTTAATTTCAGAATAGCCACCAATATTGCCATCAATCGTTCCTGTGTAGTCAGTATCATTCTCTTCAAATTCAATTAAGTAAGTAGTATCTAATACCACTTTAAACAAGTCATGGGTGTAGCTGATGTTCCAATCAACCCCTGATGTTTTTTGAGAACCAATATTAGTTAACTGTGAAGTCATTTCAGACAGATCACCATCTATTGTAACGTTGATAGCATCACAAGAAATTTGCACGCCATCGAAACAAGCATTCAATTCTTTTTGCACATCAACACGGCTGATAGCATTAGTAATATCAAACTTCCAATAGTCTATTGTCGTTGATAAGTCATCTGTAACTTCCCAAACTGCGCCAAAGGTGAATGACTCACTTTCTTCCGGTTGTAAGTTTGCATCACTGGTATAGTTCACTTTAATTTGTTGATCTACCTCGTTACCCCATGGGTCACTTAAGTAATCAAATGAGCCACTATTACCACCATAAAGTTCACTAACATTTGGCGCTCTAAAACCTGTTGCCGCCACCGAACGTACCATGAAAGAGTCACTAAAGCGGTAAGTTGCACCTAGCTTCCAAGTCATTTCACCACCAAAAGTTGAGTACTCATCGTAACGAGTCGCAGCTTCAACAGTTAACTGGTCGGTTACTGGAACTGACACTTCACCATAAACTGATTGCACTGAATAATTACCGTCAGTTGCATCTTGCTGTGCGGCGGTGCTTTCACCATCTTGTGTTACTTGGTCTGGTGTGTAGTAGCCGCTTTCATGGCGAGTTTCAAACCCAACAGCGTAACCAATGTCACTTTCTGTTACGCCACTATAGCCAGCAGCTAAAGTAAACTGTTCGTTACCACCTTCATTATTTTCGGTATAAATAATACCTTGAGATAATAAAATATCTCGCTCGATAGGATCACCACTGAACCATAAGGACTGATCTTGGTAAATGCTTTTTTCCATATTCCCAGCATGGATAGAGTTTTGCACGCGGTCTTTTGCATCATTTCGCCCGTATGTGGCTGAAATATCCCAAACGGCATCGTTTTCTAAATAGCCTTTTAGTCCGATTGAAGCACGATAAGTATCAGTTTCTTGCTCAAAAATGCGTGGGCCAGCATCCGTCATACGGCGACGATATTCTAACTCTTTCAATTCAGGAATAAGTGTATCCCCTAACTCGATGCATGAGCTAGGCTCAGCATCCATTGATTGACAAACAGCTAGATCAATACTTGCAGGTTGTGGTGCCATTTGCTGATTTGACTCTCTACGAGTGTACATAAAATCAACACTCAATTCGGTATCTGCATCTAACTCTGTGTTGAAAGCTGTAAAAAAGCTCAATAACTCATTTGGTGTTTGCGCATAACTATCGTCGGTATAATCGTAAGATGAATCTCTATCCTTAAAGCCACCATTTCCATCTGGCACTTTCCCGCCCAAAGAGCCTTCAGGAATAAAAGAAGACTGTCCTGGTTCAACAAAGTCACGATCCGACTGAATAATTTCGCCACGATCTGAATATTGTAAACCAAGCACTAAGTTACCTTCGCCTAGCTCTAAACCATGTAAAATGCTGATACCTTTACTAGTACCGTCACCTTTATCAGTTTGGCTACCATCAACTGTAAGCTCTGTACCTACAAAGTCTTTCTTAGTAATGATATTGACCACGCCAGCAATAGCATCTGAGCCGTAAACTGCTGACGCGCCATCTTTTAAAATTTCAATATTTTTGATCATGGCAACAGGGATAGTGTTCAAGTCTACCGCAGAATCTGCGCCAGTACCTGAAGACACCATGCGGCGACCATTAAGTAATACTAATGTACGTTGAGCACCCATACCACGTAGGTTGACAGTCGCTGAGCCGCCAGAGCCATTGTTAGTTGTTGCGCCTAAATTCATACCTGCTGCAGTTGGTTGTGCAGATAAAACTTCTTCTACTGAGCTGTAACCGCTTTGCGCGATAAATTCTGATGAAATAACCGTCACTGGGCTAGCTGTTTCAACATCAGTACGGTTTATACGAGAGCCTGTTACTTCAATACGCTCAACGCTTACCTCGGCTTCCGCGGCATTAACTTGGCTTGAAATAACTAACGAGCTCGCTGCACTCGCAAATAAAGCCATTTTTACTGCACTACTTAAGGTTTTTTCTAAATACATCTATTTCTCCGACATCAATGAATAACTTTTTTAATTATTGGCGTGTTATCGCCTTCATTCATCTTGCGATAAAAGTTCAACAAGGTTTGTTATTAAGTGTTGGAGAGTTGTATTGGTTAATATCGCTATGTTAATTCAAGTTAAAAGCGTACATTAGACTTACAATTATCCGTAGAATAAAAGCTCTAATTATAAAGATACATATCAGCGAAGACTGAATTTTTTCCATAAAAAAACCGGCAACAGCCGGCTCTTTTTAGTAAATCTATTTTTATCAAATTATGCTGCCATAGCACCTTTCAATTTAGATAATGCATTTTTCTCTAGTTGACGAACACGTTCTGCTGATATTTCATACTTATTAGCAAGTTCTTGCAAAGTTGATTTATCATCCGTTAACCAACGTGTACGAATAATATCTTGGCTACGCTCATCAAGGCCAACTAAAGCATTGCTTAATCTCTGGTTTGCATGTTGCTCCCAGTTTTTATCTTCTACTTCTGTCGCCAAGTCAGATTGCTTGTCTTCAAGGTATTGCGCTGGAGAAAAGCTGCTAGCACCAACATTGTCATCATCATCAGTTGATAACTCAAAAGCTTGGTCTTGGTTGCTCATTCGAGACTCCATTTCAAGCACATCTTTAGTACTAACACCTAAAGTTTCAGCAACATTGCTCACTTCATCATTGCTAAACCAACCTAAACGTTTTTTGTTCTTTCTTAAATTAAAGAATAATTTACGTTGTGCTTTTGTTGTCGCAACTTTAACAATACGCCAGTTTTTCAAAACAAATTCATGAATTTCAGCTTTGATCCAATGCACGGCAAAAGAAACCAAGCGTACACCAACTTCTGGATTAAAGCGTTTAACCGCTTTCATCAAACCGACATTGCCTTCTTGAATTAAGTCAGCTTGCGGTAAACCATAACCGGCATAACCTTTAGCAACGTGAATAACAAAACGCAGATGCGACATGATTAGTTCTTGCGCCGCCTGTAAATCATTTTCAGAATATAAACGAGTTGCTAATTCATGCTCCTTTTCAGCAGTAAGCATAGGAATGCTATACGCCGATTGCACGTATGCTTCAATGCTGCCACTTTGTGGGACAGTAAGAGCCATCGATTGCACTTTATTACTCATTTAATTACCTCTTTATCTAATCTAGCTCGCGATTGTAACACTAATTTCCTGACTATCGCGACTTAATACGCCAACAGTAGCCTAGAAGACAGGCCGAAACAATAGTCTCTTTCGAATTATATATTAAAAAATTGTTAAACTTTGTCACCAAGGAGAAAATCAATAGCAATAACAAGGTGATGTTAGGATCTTTAAAGATCCTAACATTGACATAAATTAGTCTGCAGTTGGTTCAATAGCCCGAATATGCTGGCGAACAGAAATAAAACTGCCGAGTAAGCCTAAAGTAACAGCGGTTAATTGCAAGAACATAAATTCAATGAAGGAAAGACCATCCAAAACAAATTGGCTCTGGTACAAATCGGTTAATTGCCCTAACGCACCAGAAAAATAATTAGCTAAAATGGCGACACAAATACCGGCAATTAAACCACCCAGTACGCCATACCAAATACCTGCATATAAAAAAGGTCGTTGTATAAAGCTGTCTGTTGCACCTACCAACTTCATTACCGCAATGGCGTCTTTCTGATTCAATATTGCCAATCGAATGGTGTTGCCAATTATTAGTACCACAGATAAGCACAGCAATAAGGCGATACCCAAAACAATATCTTCAATGAGTTCTGATATAGCTTCTAAGCGTTTCAGCCATTCTAAATCAAGTTTACCTTGATCAACTTCTCTTTCTTTTTCCAGTTTAATTAATAACTCACGTGCTGCTTGAACCTGACTAAAGCGTTGAGTAGGTGTTACCAATACCGTTGCTGGTAATGGGTTATTATCTAAGTATTCTAGCGCTTGTCCGAAACCTGAAATAAGTTTGAATTCATTTAAGGCTTGTTCCGCTGAAATATAAACAACACTCTCAACCTCAGGATATAGTTGCACACGTTGAATAAAATTTTGTGCGACTTTTTCTGATGTTGATAATTTTAAAAATAAGGTGATTTCAGAGGCAGAATCCCACTGTTCAGTCACCATTTGTGTGTTTTTTACGAATAGGTGTAAGGTAGCGGGCAAAGTAAGGCTGATACCTAAAACTAATACCGTCATAACGGAAGTAAACGGCGTTCGCCATAAGTCACCTAAGCTGCCAATGCCTTGTTGTAAATGACGGATAAAATATGCCGTAATTCGACCCGTCCAACCTAACTGGCTATTACTGTGACGCGTATGATTAGTTTTCATCAGCATCACCTATTGCTTGTAAACCATCAACAATACCGTCGGTGATCATATGACCTTGCTTTAATGTTAACGTGCGATATTTCATCCGCGCAATTAGCCCTAAGTCATGAGTGGCAATTAATACACTCACCCCCATATCGTTAAAGTCTTCAAATAAACGAATAATATCTAATGACAACTTAGGGTCTAAGTTACCCGTTGGCTCATCAGCCAATAGTATGGGTGGTTTATTAACAATTGCCCGAGCAATGCCAACACGTTGTTGTTCACCACCGGAAAGCATATAGGGGAAACATTTTAGTTTACTAGAAAGGTGTACTTTATCGAGTGCAGCTTCAACGCGCTTACGAGTTTCTTTATGGCTATAGCCTTCAATAATAAGCGGTAAAGCGACATTATCAAAAACCGTACGGTCCATCAGTAAGTTGTGATTTTGAAAAATCATTCCAATACCACGGCGAACGTACGGAATTTGGTTATATTTTATTGATGATAATTCAGTACCATTAATTTCAATACTGCCAACGCTGGGCTTTTCCATCATACTCATCAGTTTGAGTAAGGTACTTTTACCTGCGCCAGAATGCCCGGTTAAAAACGCCATTTCACCGGGAGCAATAGCAAAGCTCACTTGCTTAAGCGCTAAAAACCCTCCTGGGTATGTTTTACTGACGTTATTAAATCGGATCATTTTTATTCTTATTATTTAGTTTGTTTTTTATGATGTCACTACACAAATAGATTAACTTTCATCGGTAAATAATGCATCAATAAAGTCATCACCATTAAATGGTCTTAAATCATCAATACCTTCACCAACACCTAAATAACGAATAGGGATGCTATGTTTGTCAGCAACAGCAAAAACAACACCACCTTTGGCAGTACCATCTAGTTTTGTTAGTGCTAAACCCGTTAGCCCAACAGCTTCATCAAATAGTTTAGTTTGGCTTAAAGCATTTTGACCTGTGCCAGCATCAATCGTTAACATCACTTCATGTGGAGCGTTAACATCTAATTTTTTCATCACTCGAACAACTTTTTTCAGCTCTTCCATTAAGTGACCTTTGTTTTGCAGACGTCCGGCTGTATCTGCAATAAGCACATCAACACCACGTGCTTTAGCAGCACTAATGGCATCAAAAATTACCGACGCACTATCAGCACCCGTATGCTGTGCAACAACAGGAATATCATTGCGTTCACCCCATACTTGTAGTTGTTCTACCGCTGCCGCACGGAATGTATCACCTGCCGCCAACATCACTGACTTCCCTTCAGCTTGAAACTGTTTTGCTAATTTACCTATCGTAGTAGTTTTACCAACACCATTAACACCTACCATTAACATAACAAATGGTCCGTCACTTGGTGCAATCACAAGTGGCTGGCTTACCGGCTCAATAATTTTCTTTAATTCTGCTTTTAATAAACCATATAGTGCCTCTGCATCTTTTAATTGATTGCGAGACGCAGATTCAGTTAAAGAATCGATAATTTTAGTGGTTGTTTCAACACCAACATCGGCTAATAATAAATGTGTTTCTAACTCTTCGAAAAGATCTTCATCTATTTTTTTGCCACGGAATAAACTAACTAATCCACCGCCTAAATTCTGGCGAGTTTTGGTTAAGCTTTGCTTTAAACGCGCAAAAAATCCACGTTTAACTTCTGGCTCTGGCTCTGGCTCTGGCTCTGGCTCTGGCTCTGGCTCTGGCTCTGGCTCTGGCTCTGGCTCTGCAGGTAATTCTTCAGCAATAGCCTCTTCAACCACAACTATTTCTTCAACTTGTTGTTCGTCTGTTTGTACTATCGGCGCTTCATCAACAAGTGTATCAACAACATCGTTTTCAGGAGTAACTAAAGTATCTTCAGTTACTTCAACAACATTTTCGTTAACTTCTTCAACTGCAGGAGTAACTTCTTTTTCCTGCTTTTTACCTAGACCTAACCAGGAAAACATACCTTTTTTCTTCGACATAAATGTATTTACAATATTAATTTGATGAATAGGTTTACCACTAAAACTACTTGCTTATGTATTACTCGATAGCGAACAATTCATTAGATCAGTTGGTATTCATTAGTAAACAAGGATAAAATTGTCGATATAGTATCACCTAACCCGCCGACAAAAAACAAAAGCTGTTGAAGTTATGAGCAAACTCAAAAAACAACCAAACAAAAGTGCTGCGAAAGGGCAAATACGTATTATTGCCGGCCAATATCGTGGTCGAAAGTTACCCGTGCTAATGGCAGACGGTTTACGCCCAACAACAGATAGAGTGAAAGAAACAGTTTTTAACTGGTTAATGCCTTATGTGCAAGATGCCAAATGCTTAGATTGTTTTGCCGGCTCAGGTGGCTTAGGTTTTGAAGCACTTTCTCGCGGTGCTAGCTCTGTCACCTTTATAGAGTTAAACAAAGCAGCTGCACAGCAGTTAACGGCAAACAAAACATTATTAAAAGCCGATAATATCGATATTTTATCAACTAATGCTTTAGAGTTTTTACAAAAAAATCAGCAACAATTTTCCTTAGTCTTCATTGACCCACCGTTTAGAAAAGGTTTGGCGCAGAAAGCGGCAGAAGCAATATCTCAACAAGGGCTTACTGAAAATGCCTTAATTTATGTTGAAATGGAGTCGGATAACAACCAACAAATTATGCCGAGTCATTGGCAATTGTTAAAAGAAAAAGTCGCAGGGCAGGTTGTCTATCGACTCTACCAAAATGGTGAAGTGTAAGTTAACTAACTTATTACAATGAAAAAATAAAAAAAAGAGGCATTAGCCTCTTTTTACCTTTTAGAGCTCAATATTCTCAATTGAGCCCTTTGAATTAAACATGTTTAATTAATGCTGAGTAACTGGCGCTTTAGGCTGTAATTTTAAATCATGAAAATCAAAACTAAAGTCTGTTGCCCACGAAACAGCTTCCATCGTAGCGAAGTTAATGCTGCCATCAGGGTTTAAATTAAAATTAACATAAGCATCTGCTTCTAGTGTTCTATCATCCCAACGGACAATAAAGGTATTGTGTTGATAATGTTCTAATGTGCCATGTAATGCTGGCGTATTGCCAAATTGCATGACTAACTTGTTATTTTCCAAAGTAATCGCTATTTCGCCATACCAATTATCAAGGTAGATTTGTGCATAATCTGCCAACGCCAACGACGGTTTTGAGTTTTTATCGACACTGGCGGCAGCTTCAGCTATTTGTGCTTTTTTATCTGCATTATATTTTTTCATTTTTGTCACATAATGCTCAACCCAATCTTTCTCAGGCAATTTGAGGTACTCATTCAATATCTGTTGCGATATGGCATTAAACGCAGAGCCCGATTGCTGGTTGGTTAAAATCACCATTGCTAAGTTTTCTTCTGGTACTAGCACGACTTTCGAAACCATACCTAAAATGCCACCTGTATGCTGAATAACCTTTACGCCATGGTAGTCTTTAACAAACCAACCTAAAGCATAAGCGGTAAAGTGGGTTTTATCTTGATTTGTAGCACTTTGTGGTACTGGCAATAGTGTGCGAGCTTGCCACATAGCGCGGCTTTGCTTTTCACTAAATAGTCTTAACTCTTGCTCGCCATCTTGACCATATTGCCCTCTATTTAACTGGGCTTTAAGCCATAACGACATATCGTTCACACTTGAAGCAACAGAGCCTGCAGACGAGAACTTCTCTAAGAAATTACCGCCAACTACATTTAACTTGCCATCAAGTGGCACATGAGCACGAGCAACATTTTTATTCGCTTGTGGAATTAAGGAATATTTAGCGCGGGTGTTTTTCATCCCCAAATTATCAAAAATAGTACTTTGAATATTTTCTTGCCAAGACTTACCGGTAATTTTGCCAATAACTTCACCAGCAATAACGTACATTAAATTGTCATAGGCAAATTCACTACGAAAGCTCGACACTTGCGGTAAGTGCTTCATGCCTTTAATAACATCTTGGTTGGTTAGCGTGGTTTCTGGCCAAATCATTAAGTCACCAGCCCCTAAACCTAGGCCACTGTTGTGTGATAACAAATCAATAATAGTGAATTCACGGGTAACGTAAGCATCTGGCAATTGAAATTCAGGAATAATGTCAATGACTTTGGTTTGCCAAGTCAACTTACCTTCATCAACTAGTTTCGCTAATAACGCTGCAGTCATCGCTTTGGTATTTGATGCAATGCCAAACAAAGTATCAGCGTTAACTTCTTGCTTGCTGCCATGTTTAAGTACGCCAAACCCTTTGCTCAAAACAACCTCGTTGTCTTTAACAATTGCTACGGCAATACCTGGCACTTGAAAAGCCTCTAACGCGTTAACTACCGACTGCTCAATACGAGTGACTTCGCTCGTAGACTTTTCGGTAGATACATTTGCTAAGGTAATAGTGGAAACAAACAGTGCGCTTATACAAAGCCATGAATAACCTAATTTCATTCAAATTCCTTATTGCTCTCACAAGAGCCTTATTTTTATTTTTCGCCGATACCGTAACTGAATTATTAAATAATAACTATCACTAGCAATAATTAAAGTGCATGACTTTGTTCAACTAAATCAAGTGTTGCAGCTTGCGAGAACACTTGCTGCGGCAAAATGTAGTTACTAAAACAAACTGAGTAGTTATTGCTTAAATGCTGGCTAACTAACGACGTAGCAACATAGTTTTTTGGTATAAAAGTATCCGTTAATTCACTAAAATTAAATTCATTAAAACTAAGTAAATCAAATGATTTAGGTGACAAAATAGCTAAAAAAGTCGGGGCCAGTTTAATTAAGTTCACATTAGACTCAATACTGACATAACTACTACTTTCTTGAGGTGTCACATGAATTGTAAGATAGTTAAGTCCATTAATGGCATTGATGGAGTAGCCGAATGGCTCAAAAACAAAGTCATCTAAGATAAAGTCACTAAATAACGTTTCCAATTGTAGAAATGCTCTTATTTCTTTTGCTGTTAAGCCAACAGTCGTGAGCTTGTCAGACGCTTTTTTACTAATTTGATACGCTAATAACTCATATGTTTTATCGTTATTACGAGCTTGGAAGCGATTATCTTGATGAAAAATATAATTATGGTGACTATCTAGTTCGCCAAAACGATGTGCTTTGCCTTGCATATATTGGCTTAGCAGTTTTATATCATCACCAAAAGTACTCGGTTGTGCATGAGCAAAGTATTCATTCTTGCGCTGATAAATAACTTGCTGAATTTTATTCATGCCGACTTGTTGGATAAAATATTCAACCGAGCGCACTAGCTGCGTATTGCCACAAGTTATAATTAATAAACGATCATGCCATATAAACAAGCTTGATTCTGATAACAAAAAGGCTTTACAGTCACTATTCTTAATTGATGAAAGAATATGAGCATCACCGCATTGCACCAACTGCTGCCAAAAGTCATCATCGAAGTTTTCGAGTAACGAAAGCTGATTTTGATCTATAAGAATGGTCGCTTTTTTTTCTGAACCTTCAAAAAACAAATAGTTATCCTCAACGCCCAACATTATTACACGTCAACGTTACAGCAGAATTGTCAATTAATGAAATAGCTCAATAAACATGTAATAAAACTGTTTATTAAGAGCAGTAGAAAATGAACGGCTTAGGTTATTTATTTACAAGCACTACGTCAATGTATTACCGATATAAAAGTTATATATTTATCGAGTGAATTAGCTAAAAACCAGTAGAAAAAACTTGCTCATTACTGAGTTAAAAACTCGATCAGAGCTACTAAGTTGATCTGGGTCAAACCCAGATGCGACATAATGTCGCACTCTGCCGAACTTGCTTTGTTTTTAACAAAAACTTCAGTAAAAATCATTCTGTTAGCCAATTTTTATTATCAGGATGTAGTAATGCAACTCTCAAAAATTTCCCAAACACTTGCTGTAGTTTTGTCTGTCGGATCAGTTAGCGTTTTCGCTGAAGATGTTAACGACAACAGCATTGAAGTGATCACCATCGAAGCACCTAAGTTAACACATTCAGAAACGGCATTAGCAGAAGGCAACTTAGTAATGCCTGATGTGGCTGATTGGCTTAAAACTGTGCCTGGCGCAAATATTAATAAAAATGGCCCAATCACTGGTATTGCACAATATCGCGGTATGTTTGGTGAAAGAATTGCAAAGAGTATTGGCGGACAACAAATTGTTAGCGCCGGCCCAAATGCTATGGATGCTCCGCTAACTTATATTAATCCTATTATGGTTGAGTCTGTTTCAGTTTATCGTGGCATCGCCCCAGTTAGCAGCGGTATAGACACACTAGGTGGCGCCATTGAAGTAAACTTGAAAAAGGCAGAAGTTGATACAGGAGCAACATTAAGTGGCGACTTAGCGATAAGTTACAACGACATTAACGACGCTTCAACATTTGCCGGTGATATTAACATCAGCAATGAAAATACCGGTGTTTTACTCTACTTAACCGACCAAAGTGGTGACGATTATGAGGACGGCGATGGCAATACTATTTCCTCAACAAAATATGATAAAAAGCAATACGGTATAGACGTACGTCATCAAGAAAAAGATTGGCAAATAGGGGCGACTTGGCATCACGCAAAAACTGATGATTCTGGCACGCCTGCATTACCAATGGATATCGACTATATCGATTCAGATCGCTACAACTTAGACGGTGAGTTTCAACTAAGTGACTGGCAACTGAGCTGGCAGTTAGGTTATCAAGACGCAACGCATGGCATGGACAACTTCAGTCAACGCATTAGCATGAATACCAACATGTACCGTTATAATACGGCTGATGCACAAACCTTAGATTACAAGTTCTTATTAAGCCAAGGCGATTGGTTACTTGGTCTTGAAGGCTATGATGCTGAGCATAACTCAGTGATTACCAACCCAGAAAACATGATGTTTGAAATTACCAACTTCAATGATGTAAAAAATCAGCGCAATTCAGTTTTTGCACAATGGACACCAAGTAACGGTGCATTTTCACATACCTTAGGCTTACGCATAAAGAGCAACCGTGCTGATGCAAAAGAAGTTTCTCATTCTATGGCGATGATGAATCCAAACATTAAAGCCTTACGAGATGAATTTAACAGTGCAGACCGCAGTGTATCTGATACCACCTTTGATTTAGCATTAAATAGTGAATACCAATGGACTAAAAGTACCGCCATCAATTACGCAGTGGCAGTCAAACAACGCGCGCCAAGTTATCAAGAGCGTTATTTATGGGTGCCGATGCAAGCAACTGGTGGCCTAGCTGATGGTAAAACTTATGTTGGCAATATTAATCTAGATAATGAAACCGCTTATCAATTCAATGTCGGTATCTCTTATGACGAAGGTAATTTCGCCATTGCGCCACAAGTATTTTACCAAAAAGTGAATGATTATATTCAAGGTACTCCATCAACTGATATGCGAGTAAAAATGGTCGCAGGTATGATGGGCGATGATAGCCCACTTGAATTTACCAACATCGATGCAACGTTATACGGCGCAGACATGAATTGGCATTACCGTTTAAATGAACAATTTAAGTTGTCAGGCATTGTTAGCTATGTACGTGGTGAACGAGACGATATTAATGATGACTTGTATCGTATATCGCCGTTAAACACTCGTATCAATTTAAATTATCAATATAAGAATTGGCAAAGTAACTTAGCCGTTCACGCTTATACCTCACAAAATAAAGTATCAGCCTTAAATAATGAAAAAGCTTCAGCCGGTTATGCGATTGTTGATTGGCAGGTAGATTACTTTGTTAGTAGTGGTTTAGTGGTACGAGCCGGTGCAAATAACTTATTAGATAAACAATATAGTGACCATTTAGGTGGTGTTAATCGTGCCAATGGTAGTGATATAGCAGTTGGAGACAAAATTACGGCTATGGGTAGAAATGTTTATCTGGCAATGGATTACCAGTTTTAACCGCTATTTTTGATGACGCCACCCTGTCATTAACAATATTTTGGTGTTAGTAGAACCAGTATCATTTTGATACTGGTTTTTTTTGCAACTTTCTTTGTAACGTACGTCGATGCATGCCCAGTTGCCTGGCTGTTGCTGAAACATTGCCATCATTGCTGTTAAGCACCTGATTAATATGTTCCCATTCTACCCGTTCTGCCGACATCGTATCTACATCAAGGTCAATAGCACTTTCAACTTCCTGTGCAATATCTAGCGCGGTTAATAGCATTTGGGTATTTACCGGTTTAGCTAAATAGTCATCAGCGCCTAAACGCATTGCCTGCACCGCAGTGGCAACACTGGCAAAGCCTGTAAGTAACACTAGCTTAACTTTCGGCAGTGCTGCTCTAATTGGCTTAATCAAGGTTAGACCATTTTCTGATGCCAACTTCATGTCTAATAAAATACAATCTGGTTTTTGTTGCAAGCAAGCATGCAATGCTTGATCTGCTTGATGTACTTGCTGACAACTAAAGTTATGTTTAGTCATCCGCCTCGCTAATGTTGCGGCAAATGACACATCATCTTCTATGATTAATAACTTTTTCACGATTCACTTTGCTCCTTGCAAGCAAGTAACGGTAAATTAACTAAAGCGATACAACCTTGTTCGGCATGATTCATTAATTGTAACTTGCCACCTAAACGGTGAAAGGTAGAGTTAGATAAAAATACTGCCATACCTAAGCCAGAATTGCTTTTGACCATTTGCTCACCCAGCACTGCACGTTGTGTTTGATTCATACTAGCTTCGATGCCTAAGCCAAAATCTCGTAACTGCAGCACCAATTCATTATTCTTAGTGCTTACCGTTAGCGTTATTTCACTTTGCTTATTTTCTCTATTTGCACGAATGGCATTCTGTACCAAGTTTAACAATGCTGGCAGCAACATAGCATCAGACTCAACTAAAGAATCAATGACATGCGCTTGAATAACCGTTAATTTCTGCTCCGGAAAATGAAAATGCATCTGATCAATTAATTGTTCAAGTAAATCACTAACTGATAATTGGGCTTTATTGTTTTCCCGAATCGATGTTGCCAATGTTCGAAAGTAACCTAGTTGATCAGTACATTGATTCAATGGCTGCGCCATAGCCAGCACAGCTTCATGTTCAGGGTAATCTTCTGCAAGCTCTTCATATAATAATTGAATATTAGCTAACGGTGTCGCCACTTGGTGCGTCACTTGCGCAGAGGCTACGCCAAGTGCCAACAATTGTTCACTTTTCAACTGGTCTTCACGTTGTAATGCAATTGACCTCTCACGATTCGTAATAACCCTCGCCATTGCACCAACCACAAAAGATACAACGATAACGGAAAGTAAAAAGTTCGCCCACATGCCAATAAAATGATTACTCATATCCATATGGTGCATGGTGTGTTCAGGCATCGTCAGCAATAACAAGCTATAGGAGGCAATGGCGGACGAAGAAATAAAGAGTAAATAGCCTGCTGGTAAACTTACAGCGGCAATGACAATCGGTAACAAGAGTAAAGAAACAAAGGCATTAGTGGCACCACCACTGAAAGATAGCAACACAGTTAAGAAAACAACATCGGCAATTAATTGAAAAACTATCGCCAAATTACCAGCATTTCGTTTCCTGAAAACCAGTATGCTCAGGGTATGAAAAACTATTTCCACCATAATAACAATCACTAATGGTAGTAAAGCGATTTGTAATGACATGACAAAATAGACAATTAATACCGTTAATAATTGAATGATAATGGCGACTGTTCTTAACAAGAACAGTCGCTGAATAATCGTCATATTTTGGTAATTAACTACTGGCATGGCAATCCGTTATATAGACCAAAGCTAGGGTAGGTTAGCATTAAAGGTTAGTGGCTAATTTCAATACCTAAATTCGATAAACCTTCTTCCAACACCAAGGCTTTTGCCTTAATACAAGAGGCTTTGTTTTCACTGGCTGTTTTTATGAAATCAAATAATTCTTGTTGTGTGGCTATTTCCCACTGCATCAGAGGGTGTTCTGTAATTTGCTCAGGAACAATAATGATTTCGTCACCTTCTGGCGCTTTGGCATCAATTTCTTGTGCTAGGCTCAATTCCACATAGTAACTAACACTGTTTTCAGACAGTTTGCCAATATTTTCAAAACTACTATTTTGTGGATCTTGTATTGATTGAAATAATGACATCAATGCCATTGCAGCATCCAACGCTGGAAACACACCAAAAAAATCAAACGCGTCCGGGTCAGGAACTTGCTCTTCCAACTTTGCTATTTGTGCATCGTAATTAATTTTACAGCGACTGTTTTTGTCTAGCCATTGCCAAATCAAGTCCAACTGGTTTCTAAGCACCTTATAATCGCCAAATTCAGCGTGCTCAGCAAACATTTGATAATTAGGTAACATGCGTTCAAGCAAAGCGGCACAAAATGCCACTTGTTGCCATTGGCTTAAATTTTTATAGGGTAGGTGAATCGCCACGTTGAGTCTCATTATCAGTCTAAAAAGTAGGTCGCTAGTATAACCTTATTTAGCCATTTTCGTTAACTGCTTCTGTGCATATTCAAACCGTAAGCGATATTCCGTCAATTTATCTTCAAGCTCATTCACTTGCTGCTCAAGTTTACTGTTCAGCTCGGTATTTTCATCACGTAAGTACTTAATCGTTTCGCGTGCTTTATTGTATTCACGTTCTTGCTTATTTTTGCTTTCTTGCACCATCTGACGGTTTTGCAATGCCGACGACCTTTCAGACTCTAAGCTTTGTTCTAACTGATTTATTTGCTGTTCAAAATCGCTAAGAGACTTCGCCATATCACGATTCTTATCATCTAACACTTGATGAGCTTTTTGCCCTTGTTGCAGTTTTTCTATGCTGTCAGAAATTTTCCGCTCTTGTTGAGTAATTTTTTCTTCAAGCGATTTTGCACTATTGTCTGCACGCTGTTGTAACTCACTTAAGGTAGTTTCTTTTTGCGCTATGTTTTGCTGAAACTCTTCTAGCGCTTGTTGATGCTCAGCTTTTAGTTTCTCAAGGTTTTGCTGTTGCTTGTCTTTTAATAGTTGATTATCAGCGATTAGTTTTTGTTGTTCTGCTGTTTGAACACTAATTTTTTGCTCTAAACTAACCAGTTTTTGATTCAATGCTTGCTCGCTTTCACTGGTTTTAGTGATGCTTTTCTCAAGCTCTTCAATACTTTTCTGCAATTTTAATATTTGGCTTCTATCTTTATTGCTCTGGTCATTATTTTTGCTAATCATACCTGTTAGTGCAGAATTCTCTTGCTTAAGCTGTTCAAATTTACCGTCTTGATTCTGACTTTTTTCACTTAACTGTTGATACTTTTTCGTCAGGCTAACTACTTCTTTTGCCTGTTTGACTTCCGTTTGTTGATTTTGTTTAGCGTTATCAATTAACGTTTTATTTTCACTTTGTAGTTGGGCAACTTTTTGACTCTGCTTTGTTACTTCGTTTTCAAGTGAGTGTCTTTCTTTAATCAACGCTGCAGCTTGTTTTTGCTCATTTGAAAGTAATTCATTGTTAGATTTTAATTTTTGTATTTGTTCTACTTTTAAATGCTCTAATTCACTTTCAAGCGTTTGTCGTTGCTCAATCAGTTCAGCAGATTTTTTCTGCTCACTTAACAATAACTCATTACTAGATTTTAATTTTTGCTCTTGTTCTACTTTTAAGTATTCAATTTCACTTTCAAGAGCTTGTCGCTGTTTAACAACTTCAGCAGCTTGTTTCTGTTCGTTTGAAAGCAACTTATTATTTGATTGTAATTTTTGTTCTTGATCTGCTTTTAATAGCTCTAATTCACTGGCAACTTGATCATGCTTTAACTGTAAGTCAGATATTTTCTGGTTTTGTACTGATATTGTCGCTGTTTTAGCTTTATCATTTTTAGTTAATTTTTCACGCTCAGATTTAATAACCGATAATTCTTCAGACAGCGCTTTAGAACTTGCCTCTGACTTAATCAGTGTTTTGCTATTTTCATCTTTAACCGTTGTTAACTGCTTAATTTGCTCGCTTAATTGGGTATTCTCTTGAAGCTTTTCTTTTAAAGCCTGTTCTGTATCTGTTAATTTTGCACTATTTAGCTTAGCGTGATTTTCTAGCTCTTTTGCTTGTGAGTCGATCTGCTTTTGCAGTTTTTCTTTACTGGAAACTAAGAGCTTAATTTCAGAGTTTTGAGTGTTTTGGCTTTTTTCAGCGTTAACTTTTAATTGTTGGTTTTTTTCTGTTAACTGCTTAACGTTAGCTTGCTGTTCAATAAGTTCTGGGCTAACGGCTAAATTTTCACTGTAACTCGTTAATAGTGCAGTAATTTTATCTTCAATTTGTAAGTAGATATCGCCTGCTAAGTTTTGAATGTTCTCTTCAATTTCACTCGGCAGTTTTTTCTGTTCAGTCATTTGGTATTTATCCCTAACTTATTACTCAAAATCATCCTAGCAGACGTTTGATTGTTAATCATCATTATTTGCCTTGCGAGAAAATTTTACTTATCAGTTCTTACTAATATGATAGCTACAACGTCGATCTCCCGTAAGTAAATACTCACTTCTACTAACATTAAAACCATCACCAAAGCACTGCTGAAAAATGCTCAACTCAGAACGGCAAAAATTTTGACATTGCCTAGCTGCTGTACAAATTGGGCAGTGACTTTCAATGAGTAAATATTCATTAGCTGCTATCTTTTCTACACTAGCCATATACCCCTCTTGTGAGCGAATTAAGGCTAATGTTTCGACTTTACTATATAGGCTAGTACAGGCATTTAAAGCGGCTTGATATTTTTCTAGCATTTGAGTTTCGCGCGATGCAATAACTTGTTCTAAGCCTTGCTCACCAAAAATATTGCTGACCGATTCAATTAAATGCAAGGTTAAGTCTGCGTGTCGATCTGGAAAACGTTTATGACCTAGCTCTGTTAGCTGCCACATTTGTTTTGGACGACCAACATCTGCTTTTTGCAGAAAGTGACCGACTAAGTTTTTTCCTTCTAGGCGCAATAAGTGTTGTCGTGCTCCCATGCTGGTCATCGCGAGTTCTTTGGCTAATTCACCAGAGGTCATTGCGCCTTGGTTTTTTAACTTAGCCAAAATGGTATCAACATTTTTCATCTGTTCCATTGTTACTCAGCCTAGCAAATATAAATTCAATATAATCAGTGCCTAATATAGATAATAAACATAAAAGTTTCAAAAGGTAAGGTAAAGCTTTTACTGTTCAGCTATTGATAGTTATGCAAATAATAAATTATTTTGTTATTTAATAGGCATAAAAAAAGGGCCTATAGGCCCTTTATTACAACGTAAAGAAAGTTATGCTGCTTTTTACTTTTCTTCAGTTGTTACTGGCGTGAAACGAATAGCATTTACTTTTGCTGTTGATTCACTTTGGTTACGTAATTGTGCTAAGCGGTTAAGTTGACCTACCGAACCTAACATCGCATGAATTGGCACAAATAATCCACGTTTATGAAAGTCTAATACTTTATCATCGCTTAATTCTTGAAGTTTCTTTTCATCTATATTGTAAAGGCCTACGAGTTTCTTATTCTCCCCCGACGCAAAGTTTACATTTAATTCCAATTCTAAAAGCAATTCATTCTCTACTAATTCTGCAATAAACTTTTCATTCATTACTTCATTGTCATATAAGCGGCCTAAAGAGTCTTGTACATTTTTCAATACTTCTGTTTCATTTCCTTCAGCATCAAATAATGCATGTTCCTTATCTTCACCTACAAATTTACTGTCTAAATCAACACAGGCTGTTAAGGTTTTTTCCTTTTCTGGGTCTAACCCTAAAGAAAATGGTGCTATTGTAATATTCTGTGGGATATATACTGCGTTCCAAGAATCTTCTTTATGATAAAGATTTTCACCTGTCTCTAGGCCTAGCATGACGACACTTCTATAACGATTACCGTCAGAATCTTTAACTAACACGATTGGGTAACTGGTCGCTGCTTGTGCATATTCTCTTGCACTAATAGGCGAAAGGTGCTGATTAGCAACATGTGATAAGTCACGTTTTGCAGCAATTTTAATGTTCTGATGAGTTTCTTTTTTAATTGGGGTAATGTTAGCCATGAATAAATTCTCTTTTTACTGCGTCTTTAATAGTTGTCGTTTTTGACACTTTTTTGTTGTTGATAATAGTTATGGAGACACGTGATAACGCTTTCAATGGTATAATTAAAAAAATCTCTATCTTTTTGTAGGGGTTTACAAGAAATTTCAAACTAAGCGACCATAAAACAATAACTTGACCTATGACTACTTTAAAATACTTTTGTACAATCTTACTTATTATTAGCCCTCTTAGTTGGTCTAAGCCTAAAACTACGATTACTTTTAATGTAAATTCAGCAGGTTTTACGCAGGTTAAAATTAAAAATGAAACATTGACTGCTTTGGCCTGCTTTGTAGCTATCGATGGCTTTAAGAAAAGATTTCGTCTACGTGCTAAATCGACTTCAATATGGATTACAGCTACCGATACGCGCTACAACTATCAAAATTTCAGTACTTGGTGTGATTATTTATCTGTGCACCCGAAATACAAAGTCTACCCAGTTTATCCTGCCTACTAAAATATAAGTTTACTCCCTAATAAAAAGTATAGTGAGTTTTATGACTCAAAACGCAAATGATAACAGTTATCAGTTGCGTTACGTTTTGTAACTAATTATAATCCCCTGATAACAAAAACCTCTCTCTTTGATATATTTAGGCTTTAACAACATGAAACTGAACTTCAACACCATTATGGCTGCAGCTATAGCTACTGCAACCTTCACGGCATCTGCAGGCGAAAATCTTTGGGTTTACGCAAAAGGCACCGATACTCGTCCTGCCGGCAGTTACGAGTTTAAAATTGCTGATACTATTCGTTTAGATAAAAACGCTGGCGATCACTACACATTCCACGATATTCGCCCAGAAGTTGAATACGGTGTAACTGATAGTTTAACGGTTGCGGTTGAAGCGATTATTTTTGATCACGACTACGATGTGGGTTCAGAAGCAGAAGGCGCGCCATGTCCAATGTGTGAAGCGGGTGACGGCACTGGTAAGTTTAGCGATACACAATTTGCTGGTTATGAATTAGCAATGAAATACAACGTGTTAAGCCCTTACAAAGATGCTTTTGGCTTTTCATATGGTTTAGCGTACGAGCGTCGTGATAAGTACCGCTTAGATGGTGCTGACATAGATCAAAACTCTTTTGTTGGTACATTATTTTTCCAAAAAGACTTCTTAGATGACACGGTTGTTACTGTACTAAACATTAAAACTGAATTTGAGCGCAGAAAATCAGGTACGGTTGTAGAAGACGAATTCGCAATTGATATTGCCGCAGGTATTTCTTACCGCTTCGCACCACAATGGTTTGTTGGCTTAGAGTTTAGGCATCAGTCTGATTACTTAAACCCGCAAGATAAAGCTGAAAAAGGTAACACTGAAGACGGCTTTGACGCTGATGGTTACACAATTGGCTTAAAGAAATCTAACTTTGATTTAAGTGATTTCCGCATTGGTAGCCAACATCAACGTGGTAACTACTTTGGCCCAACACTGCATTTTGCTGAGCAAAAATGGTGGGTAACAGGTGGTATTTTATGGCAAATCAGTGGTGGTGGTTCAGAACACGCTGATGTTCGTAACGGCCGTAACTGGGATGAGCATGAAAAAATGCACATCGGCTTATCATACGGTTATGAATTCTAAAAAATTTAAGCACTTAGCTTAATTCGATAAGGCTTACAGGTCCCAACTAATGGACTGTAAGCCTTTTGCATTTTTAATAATCACAAGTTAATTACAATCATGAGTATGTTACGTAGACGGTTTTTAAAAGGCTTGGTTGCTACCGCAGCAACTTTTGCACTACCCATTCAAGTCGCTTTTGCTAAAAGTTACTTAACCATAGCGCAAGCACAAAAAATATTATGGCCAGATCAAAAGCTGACACCAGCACCTGTGGATTTGACAGAAGAGCAAGCTGACTTAATTGAAGATTTGTCAGACATTCGTGTTCGCAATCACCATATTAACGGCTGGCGTTCAGAAGATGGCGGTTGGTTCATTGTTGATCAGGTTATTGGTAAGCATGAAAATATCGACCTAGCTATAGCAATAAGTGCTGAAGGTAAAGTGATGGGCATTGAAGTATTAACCTATCGAGAAACTTACGGCGACCAAATTATGCACCCGAAATGGCGCGCACAGTTTCATGGTAAAGACAGCAGTGAATTCCTCAAGCTTGATAAACAAATTAGAAACATTTCTGGCGCTACCTTATCGTGTCGCCATGTAACCGACGGTATCAATCGACTTAACCATACGTGGTCAAGTGTGCTTAGTAAAATAGCGCTGTAATAGGCACTTATTTTGAACCAAGTTAGTATTAAACGTTGCCGACCACTATTAGGGACTTTTGTCGAAGTAAACCTAACAGCAAAAATGTCGGAAAAAGCGCTAATACATTGGTCAAATATAGCGTTTGATGAAATTGAACGAATTCATCAAACGCTAAGCTTTCATCAGCTTGATAGTGAATTATCTGCTCTTAATATCGCATTAATAACTGCACCTAATGCTCAATTTACAATGTCGGTTGATTTACAAAACGTGGTCACTTTTGCTCAGCAGGTTTTTGAACAATCGAACAGTTATTATGATATCAGTATTGCTGCTCCGTTGGTGGCTTCGAAACATTTACCTGCTCACTTGTTTGCATATAAAGCCGCATTATTAGCGCAACAGTTTGGCTGCTTTGCTGATGTAAACCTTGAAGGCAATTTAATTAGTAGCGCTAAGCCAATATTTTTTGACTTGGGTGGCATTGCCAAAGGTTACGCAGTTGATCAAGCCATATCTTTATTACCAAAAGATATTACAGGTAGCATCAATGCGGGTGGTGATATGCGGGTAATTAACTGGCAAAAACAAACAGTTGAGATAAAGTACGGCCAACGTAATAGCGCCTTAAAAAAGTTACCTATGCTCAATACCGCTTTAGCGAGTAGCGGTAGTTATTATCAAGAAAGTGGCTCGCAATATTTTGACCCAAAAAACAAATGCTACGTAAAGGTGAATGGTAGCACCTCCGTGTTTGCCGACAGTGCCATGGTTGCAGATGCATTAACCAAAGTAATTGTATTGATGAATCGCAAGGATGCGGAAAAAGTACTAAATCATTTTAACGCCAAAGGCATTAGTATTAACCGCTTTGGCTTTAGTCGCCGTATAAATTAGAGTTTTATCATGTCCAATGTCAGTCGTAAAATTGCTAAAAAATACCGTTATTTATTTTACGGTTTTTTAAGCTTAAGTGTTTTCAGTGGCAGTGGTTTCTGGTTATTAAGAAACTTCGCTATGGTGGAAGGGGACTTCGGCCCTGAATCTCACTTTTTACAATATCCCTTTTTGCAATTACACGGTTTTGCCGCGTTTATGATGCTAATGGCACTTGGGAGTATTTTTACATCCCATGTTTCAAAAACATGGACGCTTGGTAAAGCCAAAAAATCAGGTATTACCCTGATGAGTTTTATTATTTTTTCGCTACTATCAGCCTACAGCCTTTATTATTTGATGGGAGAAGATTGGCATACTTTACTAGGTAATTCTCATGCAGTTGTGGGCTTACTACTACCAACTCTTTTAATCGTACATATTAAAATCGCTCGTAAATCTCGTAAGAAAAAAGCACATTATCATTCTAAAACAAAAAAACGAGCACATTGATCGCAATGAAACGTCGAGAATTTTTAAAAACAGCCTGTTTAGCCACTGCCTGTATACTTCCTGCCTGCAAAAGCACCATAAAATATGCTGATGCGATACAACAAGAAAATAAACTCGTGGTCAATAAAAGCTTATTTTTAGCAAACAGTATTGTCACTATCGCTTATAATCAACATGGTATTGGTATTACTAAGTTAGATGACAAGACCTTCGTCGCATCATTACTCACTTGTACTCATCAAGGTTGTGCTGTTTCTGTAGAAGAAAATAGTTTTATTTGCCCATGTCATGGCGCACGTTTCAATAATGTAGGGCAAGTGACTAAAGGCCCGGCAGAAGAAAACTTAACTCGCTTTATTACCAGCACCGATCAGCAATTTGTTTACATTCATTTATCGTGAACAATTACCTGAATAAACTTATGAAAAACTTAACCCTATGTCATTTAATGCTGATATTTTTCTGCGCTAATCTTTTAGCCGCACAGCAATCTGACACCTCAAAAAACGCTGATAGCAATGCAGTCGCGGACACAGTTATTGAAGTGATGACCATTTCACACTCGAAAACCGTCAAATCACTCGATGATGTTAGAACCAGTGACAACGTTTTAATTTATCCTGAGCAAATTGTTAGCGCCCAACACACAGTTGCCGATTTAATTTCACAAAGTGCTGGTGTTAACCTTAATGGCCAAGGGGGACTATTTCAAAGTTACAATATTAGGGGCTTTAGTCGTGCCAGAATTAAAACGGAAGTCGATGGAATTCCAATCATCACTGACCGCAGAGCAGGAAATTCTATCGCCTTTATTCCGGCAGAATTAATCTCAGAGGTTTATATTCAAAAAGGGCCACAATCAACACTTTATGGCTCTGATGCAATGGGCGGTGTTGTTAGTATATCAACACAATCACATGAAACTTCTGCGATTAGTTTTGCGTTACAACCGCAAGATAACGCCAAACATTTATCTGCTAATTTTGTTGGTGATACGATCAATGCTAGCCTAGTCACTCGAACTGCAGATAATGCAAAATCAGCCAAAAATGAACAGGGCAACGCTACCCCGTTAAATAGCCAATACCAACAACGTGCTGCAACACTTTCAAGTGAATTTAGTTGGTACGACATTGATATTTTTGCATCTGCCATTGTCAGTCAAGGAGATGATATTGGCAAAAGCTCAATCACCTTCCCAACAGAACGCATCAGCAACTATCCGCAAGATGATCACCTGCTATCACAAATAGAATTTTCATCTGTTGGGCAATGGAAGTTTAAGCTCTATCAACATCAGCAACAATGGCAAACCAATATTACTCGCCTTGATGATGAACAAAACTTTTCTCGTCGTAATGTCACCGACTATCAATCAGATACTTTTGGTGCTTATGGCTCATGGTTAATAGATAACACTGTCGTCGGGCTTGAATGGCTTGGTCGTCACAATATTGAAATTAGCGAACAAGAATTTTCTGCGACTAATGAATTAGCATGGCAACATCAAATGATCGACGCAGATGGAGACACGTTCGCTGTATTTACCTTGCATGATTGGCATTTTGACGACTTTACGCTAGCAACGGGAGCAAGGTACGATCAAATTAAGCTCAAGCAATACCAACAAACAAAAGAAGATAGCTTCATCTCGTTATCGGCAAATGCTAGTTACCAGCTGTCAAAAAACACTGCAATGAGCCTACAACTGGCCAATGCCTTTCGTTTCCCGATCGTAAGTGAGTTATTCTTTTCTGGCGAAACCCCTAGAGGCAATACCCAAGGTAATAGCGAATTAACACCAGAGAAAAGTATCGGATTACAATTTTCACTTACTCACCATGTTAACGAAAACTTTAGCGCGAGCTTCAATGGTTATCACTATAAAATTGATGATTATATTGAACGCTATACGCAAGACAATGTGCGACGTTATCGTAATAACCAACAAGTCACCATCAAAGGGCTTGAAATAACCAGTCATTGGCAAATTAATCAACAATGGCAATCAACTTTCGGCTTTCAATGGCAACAAGGTCAAGATGACGATGATAATATTGTCGATGACGGTATTCCAAAAGCATTTAAATGGTCGTTAAACTGGCGAAATGATAGTATTAGTATTCGCCAGCAGTTAAGTTATCAATTTTCACAACAAGATGTTGGCGCCTCTGAAATAGCGCGAGAAAGTGAGCTTATTTGGCATACTGAGCTCGATTATCAGGTAAATAACAACTTGCAGCTAAGCGTTTCGGTGATTAACTTAACCGACAACTTATACAAAAGCTCAAGCGATGAAGATGCAGCTTATCAACCAGAAAGAGCCTTGAATTTCAAAGGTGTTTGGCAGTTTTAATAAATGTATAACAACACTCTACTTTTGAATATGAGCATAAGATGAACTTTAACAGAATAAATCGCAGCACTCACAAATGGGCGAGTATCATACTGGCAATTCCTTTTTTGATCATACTGGTTACCGGTATTTTACTGCTGTTGAAAAAAGAAGTGGAGTATATCCAACCCGCGAGTATGAAGGGTGCATTTACCCAACCCAGCATCAGTTTTGAGCAAGTATTAACGATTGCAAAAACAGTAAAAAAAGCCGAAATAGATTCTTGGCAAGCTATTGACAGATTAGACGTGCGCCCAAGCAAGGGCATTATAAAAATACGGGCAAAATCTGAGTGGGAAATTCAAATAGATGCAGCGACGGGTGAAATACTTAAAACCGCATATCGTCGCTCAGACTTCATAGAACAACTGCATGACTTTACTTATTGGCAAGACAGCGCAAACTTGTGGTTTACTTTACCGATTGCCGTTGTACTGGTATTAATATCAATTACTGGCATCATCTTGTTCGTCTTACCTTACTATCGACGTTATAAAAATTACAAAAAAGTCGCTAATCAAGGCTAGGCATTTATATTCAATACCAGTTATTGCACTAGTCCATGAAATACTAAGAATGCACTGAGTGTTGCTTCAGGTGCTTCTAATTGAGGGTAATGGCCAACTCCTTCAAGTTCTACAACATCAGCATTATCTATCAGCTGTCGAAAGCGCGCGACCATATGAGCCCCAGAAATGGGATCTTGCATGCCATCAATCAAGCGCAAAGGAATGTCACTGTCTTGCAGTGCTTCAACCCAGCGTTGGCGAAATTTTTTACGTTCTTGCATATAACCAATGAGTTTTGCCAGTATCGGCTTACCTTGATTAAAAATGATTAATGACCAAAGATTTTTTAACTCACTATCTGGCAGGGGAACAGCACAAATATCCGCAAAGCTTTTTTTGAATTTGCGAAAACCAGCCAGTTGAGCGACTAGTGGTCCGAGAGGACTGAGCAATAGTTTTTGTAAAAATAACGGCTTATGCGTTTCAGGAAATAAACCACCATTTAGTAAACATAATGACGTTACCTCAACCGCTTGTTTTTCTTGATGATAACTACGAGCCAATAACTCTTGTGCTACCGTATCGCCATAATCATGACTCAAGACATGAACACCGGTTATATTTAACTGACGCAGCAGTGCTGAAATAATATCTGCTTGTAAATAAATGCTGTAATTAGCGTATCGCGGCTTAGCACTAAAGCCAAAGCCCAGCATATCTAAAGTTATTAATTGAAAGTGCTTACTGAGCTGTGACCATTGCAAATGCCAATCCCAGCTAGCGCTGGGATAACCATGGATCAGCAATAAGCATGGCAGGTTTTTATTACCATGATACTGATAAAAAATTCTATGATTTTGGTAAGTAAAGTATTGTCCACTTTCGTGCCAGTTTGATAATAATTCTACTTGTTTTTGTATCATCTAATACCTTACCTTTCTTAATAACGAGCGCTTTCAATTCATATTCGATAAACCTAGTGATACAAAAAAGCTCTGAATAAATTCAGAGCTTTTTTCAGTTTACTCGTTAAGCTAATTATTTCTTCTTATCGATTTTGTATGGACCGTTAAGTAGACCTCTTTTAGCTGAATTCAATGCTGTTGCGTTAGCTAGGCGTGCTACTTGAGGTGAATTATCTGAAATTTCACCCGCAATTTGCGAAACTATAGCACCAACTAAGGCTCCAGCTAATCCGCCACCACTATTATTAGGGTTATACTGAGCGCTAATAACTGAATCCCATAATAACTCTCCTGACTTAACAGAAACAAGCTTTACGTGACCATGTACTACAGTTACAGATGATAAGACTTGAAATTTTTGACCCCAATCTTTTATATCAACATACAATACAGCATCTGCACCGATAATTTCATCGATTTTGTCTAACGCTATTCCATTCATTTCAGCTGGTGTTGGGAGGCCATTTTCTTTTAAAAACGTATCAACAACTGACACAGGAAATACATAGTAACCCTTTTCAGCTAAAGGCTTTGATATTGTTGATAGATATGAATATGGTGCATTAACTTCAACGGAGCTATTCATTGGCGGCAGCACTAAAATAGATCGAGGCGCCTCTTGTTGCAATGCACTATAATTATATGGTTCGACAGAAGCGCAACCAGATAAAATAAGCACTGATATAAGTGCAATTTTAAAAATATTTTTATTCACTTTTAATTCCTAACTATTGCTTAATGAACGTTGAATTAAACCATCAATAAAAGTGGTCGATTCTGGAAACAGCTCTTTTTCTTTAGTCAATGAGGCTAAAGCAAGTTCTTTATTTCCGTTAGCGGCATACATAAGCCCTAAATGTGCGTAAACCCCAGGAGGTATAGGTTTGCCAGCCGCTTCTGCCTTTTCGATATCAGTTTGCAATTGCTCAATTTGAAAACTAGGTGGTACATCACCAGGTGTATGATGTGTTTTATACACTAAATTTTCATATTCTCCCCAGTAATACTGGGTATCATTGGACGCACAGCCTGAAAAAATAAAGACTGCAGTACAAATGATTAATAATTTATTTGTCATATATTTCTCTTATTATTATAAAACGAAGTTTAAAGTGCCATTTTCCAAGTCTTTCGTCATGTTGTTCACACTTTCTTTAATTGCAAAATCCAGAACTTTACCGTTAAGTGTGGCATCGTAACCGGCTTTAGAACCAAATCCGACAACTTGTCTTTCACTAAGTTGAAATTCGCCAGCACCTTGGGTGGAGTAGATAATTTCAGAAGTTAATACATCGATAATATTTAAAGAAACTTTTGCATATGCGATTTGACTCTTGCCTGAACCTAATATTCCAAAAAGCTGTTTATCACCAATAACTTTACGACCAAACTCTGTAACTCCACCGCTTATAACGTAACGAGCTCCTTTAATCTTTTGCTCAATCCCCAATAATTTAGCTTCTTTTTGTAGATTAGCTAAATTTTCTCTATCTACCACTTTAAAGCGGTTAGTTTGTTGTAAGTGGGTTTTTAAAATTGTTTTACCCTGATTTCCCAACTTATCTATATTGGACGAAAACAATCCCTGCATATAGTTAGAACGGTTGTTAAACTCACCTAGAACAAGTGTTGATTTTGGACCTGCATATACAGTTCTATTAGTTTCTACTGGCGTAACAGCTACTTTTTGGTGGGTTTCCGTAGCACAACCACTAAGCAATGAGGTCAATACTAAAAACAGGCCAAACGATTTTATTTTTACAAATTCCATGGATATATTCCTTAAAAAAGAAACATTATCTACCAACATATGTTTTTGATAAAGAAAATACTTAAGTATCATAGATATTAATTAGAAAGAGGCAGGAGTTTATCATTTAGTGCTATTTAATCTAAAAAAATTTTGCTCTAAAGCATGCCCCCCCGAACGAGTTATTTTCAACACTTAATTCACTATTCATACGCTTGCAAGCAGCCTTAGCAATAGCTAAACCCAACCCTAAACCACCAGTTTTACGGCTACGACTTTTATCCAAGCGGGCGAATGGAAAGAAAATGGTTTCTTGAGATTCAATGGGTACTCCTGGTCCATCATCTTCGACAGAAAGCTCGAAGGCACAATTAATTGCTTTCACAACAATTTTTACACTACTCTTGCCATGGCTTAAGGCATTTTTCACTAAATTATCGAGTAATAGCCGTAGGTAAATTGGATTGGTAGTTATCTCTACACTTTCATCTATATCGAGCTCAATATTAATATTGCTGTCAGGCTTCAGTGTTTGTAATCTTGCCGAAATAAAGGGCTTCAATTCTATCGTTTGATAAAAATCGGCTTCATCTTCATCTTGTTTTGTATTCAGTTTGGAAAACGCGACTACTTGTCCTATTAGCTCATCAATATCGTCAATGTAGGTATCGATATTATCGAGCAGTGCTAGCTGGTTTACATCGGCATTATTTTTTCGCAATAGACCTGCTGCCAATTGAATACGGCTAAGCGGTGTTCGTACTTCGTGTGGAACAGCTTGCGCAAATATTTGATTCTCTTTTACGGTGTCTGCAATCGAACTCGCCATAATATTGAAACTATGTGCTAGGGTATTTATCGGCTTTGTTAATTGCTCATTCGCTCGAACATCTAATTTTCCACTTCCAAAGGTTTGAGTTGTAGAAACTAAACTATTAATTTGCTTTTGCAGTTGCCGTAATGGCCAGTAAATTGTCAACGATATTATCAATAATAGGATAAGTATAAATAGTACAAAAACGACTTCTTCAACGCTTAAACCAATCAGGCTTTCAAACTCATCATCACTTTCATCTTCAATATTTTCGCTACGTTCTCGGTCAGCAATGATTAACTTTGCTTGTAACTTAGTCATAATATAAACGGCCAGTAATCGACCTTCTTCAAGCTCAAAGGTAGGTATTCCCTGAACATTTTCAATAAAGCGACAATTACGACATGCAGGTTCACTCTCATCCAATGGTAACCAGTGGATTATAAAGTCATCCGAGAATGGAATTTCTAATGAGGAGTTATTAACATTTATTATATTGTTTTGTTCTATTTGCTGATTAATCTCACTGTATATGTACCTTGTATCTCGAACAAAATCATTAAGCGAGTCCTGCTCCATAATATCTTCAACAACATATTGTGTTAACGCAAAACTAAAAATTATCGCTGCCAATATACTAATATAAAGGCGTGTAAAAAAAGATAGTGGAAGCAAACGAGAAAAATTAGCCATTGAGCAACATATATCCTTTATTTCTTACTGTAGTAATTATTTTGTAGGGCACTTTGTCATCATTAAGCTTCTTTCTAAGTGCAGATATTCGCATATCTATTGAACGATCATTAAAGTCATAGTCAATGCCTCTAAGCGCTTTACAACAATCATCTCGAGATACTATTTTCCCCGCATTGTTATCCAGCCAATGCAGCATTTCATATTCCGAATCAGTTAACATTAGCAATTCGCCATCAAGAAAAACCTCCCTATTAACGGTGTTAATATGCAACTTGCTGTTTGAAGGGCTTGTTGGTTCAACGTTTAAAATACTAGAGCGCCGAATTAACGCCTCAATTCTTGCAGCTAATATATGTGGTTTTAATGGTTTATTTAAAAAATCATCGGCGCCAAATTTTAACAAACTCACTTCACTGACATCATCATCACAGGCAGTTAGCACTAAAATAGGGCCTTGATAAAACAAACGTGCTTGCTTACAAATATCAAAACCACTTAATCCTGGCAGCATTAAATCTAAAATTACTAAATCAGGACGATAACTTTTAATCGCTGCCAATGCATCTCCACCATCATTAATGATTTTGCTTTCAAAGCCTTCAGCTTCTAAATACATCGCTGTTAATCGCGATATTTCAGCGTCATCTTCAACAATCAGTATTTTCATGTTATCGCCACCACCTCATTTTTACTTTAAATAAGGGATATTCGTCACTCAAGCTAACAAATATCCTTAACTCATTTATAAACTACTCACGTCTATTGTGGTATCTGAAAATGTCATCTTTTCAATAGCGGTTAGTGAGTTCACGCCATCGCGGTTATCTTGCATGTCTTGTACTGTCACCACGCCGTTTTCTTTAGTGATGGTGTATTCAGCAGAAGCTCCTGAAAATGTCACCGTATTGACTCCTGCATTGCCAGTCACATTATTATCTAATTGATTAATAATGACATTACTGTCGTTAGCCCCCGTTAAGGTAATATCTTTTAAATATTGTGAGTGATGTGTGTATTTCACATTAGCATTAAATACTAAGCTAAAGTCACCAACAAAGCTTTCATCGATACGAGCATTATAAGTTACATACGGATGGAAAAACTTATTATCAACAAGTGTCGCACCTTGTGGGTCTTTACTCGCAATATCACTACGAACTTTAGCAACGTACAAGCCATTCATACCGTGCGTGCTACTTTCAGTATCTGCTCCCCATAAGCCATAATAAACATCAATAAGTGCTGCTAGGTATTCTTGGCTTAAACTGTTTTCTGCGGTTAATTCAGCGATCCAATCTGTAGCACCTATACCCCATAAATTAGCTGCTGAAGCATTAACTTGTGCGGCTCTAATTTCATTTTGAAAATCAGCTTGTGCGCCAATAAATGTAGGGTTTTGATCAACACCTATGCCAAAATCATGCACCATATGTAGAATTTCTTCGTAAGATGCATCACGATGGTTATAGTCTTGATTAACATACCAGCTGTGCCCTTCAACTTGCATTTCACCATAATATAACGGTTGTCCATCCAATTCAGCTGCTGCATTGGTACCATCATCAACGCCGTTTAATAACAGTAATACCGCATTGTTTTCAGCCATTTTATTGGCAATGGCACTTTTATCTGCGCCATATAATGAACCGGGATAATCAGTTAAAAAGTGCTGCAAAATAGCACGAGAGCGAACAATTTGGTTATCTAACACGCCGTCTTGCGCCACAATATGAATAACGCCACCATTGGGTGTATCTACTTTGGTGTAGCGATCAAATTTTAATGCCACGCTATAAGTGCCTTTAAGTGTTTCAGGCACTGCAGATATACCTAAATCATTTGGTGCTGGCGTAGGAATCGGTGTTGGCACAGGAACTGGAATCGGTGTGGAAGTCATTTTTTTAGAGCTACCACCGCATGCACTAAGAGCGCCAATAATCATAGTACTAATGACAATATTTCTATAATTCATGATATTTAACCTTACTGTTTAATTATTATAAGCAGTGTATAAAACCATGATGCTAATGTTTGTAAGGCTAAGTAAGCATAGAGTATTTAATAAATAAAATTCATGGCATACAGCCCCCCCCCTGTAACGAGTTTTTAGTATATAAGCTTGAATTAAAAGGATTATATATTGCTTACAAAAGCTTACTTATCAGAAATTTCTTGGCTAAAACTTCAGGTTGTCTAAATTAGGAAATAACGACTTGAATATTAATATTGTTCTTAAGTAACAAGCCATAAATCTATGACACGCGCTTTTTTAAAAACACGTTACGTATTTTCACACACGTTTTGCAACATCTTTAATAACAACTAGTCACTTGAATTATCCCTTTTCATAACCACTTCTTGTTGGAGACTAAAATCCTGAGATCACATAATGAACGATAACAGCCAAGCCATAATTCAGCCTATTTCAGGTGATAGTTCTACGAAAAAAAAACCAAAAGCATTCACCAGCCTGTTACCTATTTTCGCTTTTATCAAACCTTACAAACTAATGTTATTTTTAGCCTTATTCGCTTTACTAGTCACTGCAGCGGTTAATTTGTCTTTAGGGCAAGGAGTGAAATTTGTTATCGATAGTGGCTTTATTGCTGGTTCAGTTGAGCAATTACAATCTGCTATTTTAGTATTAATCGCGTTAATTAGTTTATTGGCAATTGGCACCTTTAGCCGTTTTTATTTGATGTCGTGGCTAGGTGAGCGTGTCAGTGCCGACATCCGTAAAGCCGTGTTCAATCGCATTGTAACTTTGCATCCTAGTTATTTTGAAGAAAATCGTAGCGGTGAGCTAATGTCGCGCTTAACCACTGACACGGCATTATTACAGTCAATTATTGGTTCATCTTTTTCGATGGCACTTCGCAGCATATTAATGTTAATCGGCGGATTAATAATGCTAATGGTGACTAACTTTAAGCTAACGCTTTTTGTTATTTTTTCAGTGCCTGTTATTTTAGTTCCCATGATGATTTATGGTCGTAAAGTCAGAAAATTAGCAGCAAGTTCGCAAGACGCTATTGCTGATGTTGGCACTTATGCTGGTGAAATAATTCAAAATATCAAAGTCGTGCAAAGCTACACTCATGAAGTAAAAGAACAACATGCTTTTGCTGATGAAGTAGAAAAGGCTTTTACTGTTGCCAAACGTCGAGTAAAACAACGCTCATTTCTTATCGCTATCGTTATTTTTCTAACCTTTGGTGCTATTAGCGGCATGTTATGGGTAGGTGGCATGGATGTTTTACAAGGTGAAATGAGCGGCGGTGAATTAGGCGCATTTGTTTTTTACGCCATCATGGTCGCTATGTCTGTTGCTACGGTTGCAGAAGTATACGGTGAATTACAACGAGCAGCAGGCTCTGCAACTCGGTTGCTAGAGTTGCTCGAAATTGAAAGTGACATCAACGAATTAGAAAACCCACAAGTGCTAAAAAATAGCACACAATCGGTGATCACATTTAAAGACGTTGAGTTTTGTTACCCGTCACGTCCAGAAAGTGCTGCACTTAAGGATATAAATTTAACCATACAGGCAGGGAAAATTGTTGCCTTAGTGGGCCCGTCTGGCGCGGGAAAAACAACCTTATTTGAATTGTTGCAACGATTTTATGATCCACAAAAAGGCAACATTAGCTTTAACAATTCTGATATTACTCAACTAAAATTAACTGACTTGCGACAAACCATGGGCATGGTGCCACAACACCCAATATTGTTCAGTTCTGATGTTTGGCACAATATTCGTTATGGTAAACCCGATGCAACAGATGAAGAAGTTATTAACGCCGCCAAAAGAGCACATGTTCATGAGTTTATTGAGCAATTACCCGAAGGTTACGGAAGTTTCTTAGGTGAACAAGGCGTGCGTTTGTCAGGTGGACAAAAACAACGTATTGCCATCGCTCGTGCTATTTTGAAAGATCCCAACGTTTTATTGCTTGATGAAGCAACCAGTGCCCTAGATGCTCAAAGTGAATATCATGTACAGGCAGCACTAGATGAATTAATGACCAACAGAACAACGTTAATTATTGCGCACCGATTAGCGACAGTCATTCATGCAGATGTAATCGTGGTAATGGACCAAGGGAAGATTATTGATACCGGGGATCATAAATCATTATTACAAAGCTCTAAATTATATCAACGACTTTGCGAATTACAGTTTGATAAAGCAAATGAAGAAACTCACTAATCAGTTTCTTCAACACAAATATCTCCATCTAGGGCTTTTTTCTCTAGATGTACAACGTAGCGCTGGGCTAAATTGGCCCCTAAACGATAGCCTAAATAGCTAGCAATGAACCAAATGGCTACGTTTTCCATGTCAAATACGTCAGGCCAATAACTAAACCATAATAATGCTTTGAGCATATTGATAAAAGATTCGATGATAATGCCTAAAATGGCATTAAAGGTGAGTAAATTAAGAAATGATTGCCAACCAGTCGCATGAATTAAAAACTGCACTGTTTGATCTAATTCAATATAAATAAAGGTTAATAATGCGACCAAGCCATAAAAGCCACCACCAAAAGTCATCCATTTAGAGTGGAGAAACAACAGGCTTTTTTTGTTAGCTTTGGATAATTTTCTCTCGGGATTTTTTTTATCTTTAAAAGCATCTCGAATAGTAATATCAGATGTAAGATAGCCTTTGTTGTAGGCATAGTAGACCATTAAAAATGTGAATACTTGTACTGGTAATCCTGCGTAAAAAATGGCTTTAATTAAATCCATATTCATTCGTTACATCCTTATTCAATAATCACTTTATGCCCGCCTAAAGCAACAAAATCATTCATTTTTCAGTTACCGCTAATCGCTCTGTGCTGTATTAAAGCTTTGTATATTATAACTTTAAAATTGACAGCCCCATTGTATACTCTCTCTTTGAATAACAATTCTATGTAAAAAGATCTAATTGTTACAACAATAAAAAATTGAGTGAATTATGTCTAATAAATATAAGCTTTATGGTGCACCTTTTTCATTATACACAGGCAAAGCGCGTGCTTACCTGATCAATAAACGCTTGCCATATGAAGAAGTGTTTTCTTCACTTAAAGTTTATAAAAAAATTATCATTCCTCACACCGGTGTGCGCTTTATTCCTGTTGTTAAAACACCGCAAGACGAATACATTCAAGACACATCAGTTATTATCGATACCATTGAAAAGCGACACCCCGACAACCCACTTGTGCCATCGACACCTAAACAAAAACTTGTCTCACATTTATTTGAAATTTGGGCCGACGAATGGCTATTAATACCAGCAATGCATTACCGTTGGAATAAAGCTAACTTCCCCTTTATTTACGAGGAATTCGGCAGTATTGTTTTTCCAAGAATGCCAGCGATAATTCGTGCTTTTGTGGGTAAAAAGCTAGGCAATAAGTTCAAAGGTTTTGTACCTATTCTGGGAATAAAGCCAGCAACAATACCTGCCATCGAAGACTGGTACGAGAATCATGTTTTGCGCTATTTAGAGCAACACTTTTCAACTAATAAATACTTACTAGGAGCGAAACCAAGCTTAGGTGATGTTAGTTTAATGGGACCACTTTATGCACACCTTTATAGAGATCCAGCATCCGGCAAAATAATGAAAAATATAGCGCCTAATGTTGTCAAATGGGTAGAGCGGATGAACACCCCGAATGCACAACATGGTGAATGGCTACGCGATGATGAAATTCCAGAAACGCTTTACCCGCTTTTACAGCGCATGTTTACAGAGTTTTGGCCGGTATTAGAAAATACCGTTGAGCAATTAACACTATGGCAGCAACAAAATTCAACAGTAACCGAATTACCAAGGTCTATAGGTCAACATACTTTTTCAATAGGCGATGTGAGAGAGCAAAGGGCAATTATGCCTTTTCATCAATGGAAGCTGCAACGAGTATTAGATTGTTATAATAATATTAATGCGGAATGCAAAGTTTCCGTGGATGAAATGCTATTGAAACTTGAGGGTAAGCAGGCCATGCAACTCAAAACACCTAAACGCTTAGATCGTGTAAACAATAAACTCATTTTTGGTTGAGCTGAGCCACACTTTTATGCATTTAGGATAATTTTATTTTATGGCAACCTACTGCATACTTTCCGACAGTGAACGACTTAGAAAACCTGATAAATAATAACTAAAAAAGGCAGCAAACCTAGTTTACTGCCTTGCTATGTAATCACTTTAAAGCGTACTTATAAGCGCAACTTGGTTTAAGCCTTACGACGCAAGATTAAACCTAAAGCACCTAATGCAAATAACGCAGCTGTTGCAGGCTCAGGAACCGATGCCGCTGCCTTTAATGCATTTGAAGACAATATAGAGGTTTCTTGCGTTAAATGGTTAGTAAATTGAACAGTACTTAAACCATCGCAACACTTTTCAGCAAAGAATAAGTCGATGTTATGTTGCCCTTGTGTAAAGTCGAAAGTATCTAAACTAAACACATCTGAATTTTTCCAATTTCGAGCCCACCAAAGATCATCTGTTCTATCGACAATAAGATTACCATCAACAAATAGTTCGGCGCCAAAGCCCGCGTCTAAGCCAAAATCAAAACTCCAGAAACCTTGCTCTGCAACATCAAAGTTAATATTTAGGTGTCCAATACGATTTCGGCCGATATCAATCAGCGTAAATTCATCAATGTTGCGCGAATTTACTTGGTTAGTGTTTGAAAACCATGATGCTTGCAAATCACTTGTTATCGATGATCCGGTTAAACTTTTAGTATCAAAAGTGATCAACCCGGCATGTGAAAATTGACTTATCGTCAATGAAATTACAATAAAAATGCTTGTGATAAATTTACTCATATTACACCTCTAATATTCGTCTAAAGACTACTTATTATGGGGTAATGCTACATTGGCAATAAGCTAAAAAATATGGCTAAACTGTCCAACAGTACAAAAAACAAACTTTTTTAGTAAACCTTTCAAGCTTCATAGATCATTACAAGTTTGAGATACTGAGAAAGTTGGTATCTGATGATATACCTGCCAATAAGTCACCTTTGACTTATTGGCAGGTAAGATAGCGAGCTTAGAAGACAGTAATAACTGCGTTTATCGAATCAAAGCTTACTCATCTTGAAGATTATTCTGAAAAAGCAAAAGGAATTGGCGTGGACTTCGAATGACTCTTTGGACTCTGTAAAAAAACACAAGAAGAGCTGAAAAGTGATCTAAACGAGATCGGGGATTTAATAACAACCGAAAATTAATATTTTATTGAATGACAAAATAAAATATTAATCAGATACTTGGATAAAGTATGTATATTATTACGTTGATATTAAAAAAATAAAAATATTTATGAACAAAAATATATTAGTTATAGAAGATGAATCCAGTATTGCTGACAATGTTTGTTATTCACTAAAGCAAGATGGGTTTAATCCTACTTGGGTTACTCTGGGAAATGAAGGTGTTGATCTACATAAATCCGAATCAACTAACTTTGGTTTAATCATATTAGATGTAGGCCTACCAGATGTAAGCGGTTTCGAAGCCTGTAAGGAAATTCGTAAGTTTTCAGATACGCCGATTATTTTCCTTACGGCAAGAAGCGAAGAAATTGACAGAGTAGTAGGGTTGGAAATAGGTGGAGATGACTATGTGGTTAAACCTTTTAGTCCAAGAGAGTTAATTGCTCGAGTTAAAGTTATTTTGAAGAGAATAAAATACGAACCATTAGAGAAAGAATCTTTGGGCTTATTCTTTATCGATGAACCTAAACAGCAGATTTTTTTTGCTGAGCACCTGTTAAATCTTACTAGTTATGAGTTTGGTCTTATCAAAACGCTAATTAGTCAGCCTGAAAGAGTGTTCACGCGAGAGCAGCTCATGGAAAAAGTATGGAATACTCCTGAGGAGAGTTTTGACCGTGTTATAGATACACACATCAAAACTATTCGCGCAAAATTAAGAGCAATTAACCCAACCTATAACTATATTATAACCCATCGTGGTATGGGTTATAGTATTAGACTAAGTTAGTAATATGAGCTTAACCCTTAGAATATTTTTAGCCTATTTTTTTGTTGTGGTCGCAGCAGGTATTATTTTCCTCAATATTTTTATGTCAGAGCTTAAGCCTGGCATGAGACAGTCATCAGAAGATAGTTTAGTTGATACAGCCAATTTATTAGCCGAATTCGTCGCAAATGACTTTATTAAAAATCCTGATTCATTAAGCACATTCGCTCCTGTCATTGAACATTTTTTGGAACGTAAATATAAAGCAGAAATATCATCGATTAATAAGCACAGCACTAATCTAAGAATATATATAACGGATACTAATGGTATTGTGCGTTATGACTCTGCAGGTAAAGATGTTGGTCAAGATTATTCAAAATGGAATGATGTATACCTAACCCTACGAGGCCATTACGGTGCACGAAGTACAAAATCTGATCCTGACGATGAATTTAGCACAGTAATGCATATTGCGGCACCTATCATGAAAGAGCAGGATATTATTGGCGTCTTAACTGTCGCTAAGCCTAACTTTGCTGTTCAACCCTTTATTGATATTGCTTATCAGAAGGTATTTCAGCAAGGGCTATTGCTGGTTATTTTATCGTTAGGCGTTGCATTAACTATTGCCTATTTACTGACCCGCTCAATTCGCAAATTAGTAATTTATGCTGACAATATTAGCCATGGTGAAGTGGTTCAATTACCAAAAGTTTACGAGTCTGAACTATCTAACTTGGCATCTTCTATTGAAAACATGCGTACTGAATTAGAAGGAAAGGAGTACGTTGAAAAATATGTTTATGCGTTAACTCATGAGCTTAAAAGCCCAATAGCGGCAATTAAAGGTGCTAGCGAGTTGCTATCACCTAACATGCCAGAAGCCGACCAAGAAAAATTCATCTCGAATATTGATAAAGAAACCCATCGTATGGACATTATGGTGGACCGCTTGCTCGCCTTAGTTACCGTTGAAAAACAAGGCCAATTAGAAGTGATAGAACATGTTGATATTGAACAAATATGTCAAAGTGTTGTTAAGAGCAAGCAAATACAATTAAACACGAAAAATCTAGAGGTAAAATTTGAATCTGCTTGTCGTACTGAAGCTCAAGGAGATAGTTTTCTCTTAACACAAGCGGTCGATAATTTGCTTCAAAATGCTATTGATTTTGCCAATGCCCAGAGTGAAATTAGTTTTTCTATTACAAGAGAAGATAAACTAATAGTTTCGATAAGCGATCAAGGTGCATATATACCTGAATACGCGATCACAAAAATTTTTGAACGCTTCTACTCACTACCTCGGCCTAACAGCCATTTAAAAAGTTCAGGCTTAGGCTTGTGCTTTGTTAAGCAAATAGCCTTACTTCACGGCGGCGATATTCAACTTGAAAATATTAACCAAGGAGTTAAAGCTAAGTTTTCAATAAAAATATAACTGATTGTAGTTAAACACATTCATCACATACCCGGCACATATATGAACTTTATCCTATTTAAAACAAAAAAGGAGAGTTCTTATGCAAAAAAAACTTACAATAAAAATAGTCACCATTGCCTTTATCGCTATATTTCTAATGATACCGCTAGAAATGATATCTGGAAAAATAGATGAAAGAGCATTTTATTTAGAACAAGCTAAACAAAGTGTTAGTGATAGCTGGACAGCTAGCCAAGTAGTTTTACCTACCTTACTGGTACTTCCTTATGAAATACATCGCACAGTAAGTGTGACTGATAGTGTGACGAAAAAAATAAAAACTCAGATACAAACGTCGAACGATTACAAATTGGTTGTGCCAGATAAGTTAATGCTGTCTACAACAATTGATAATAGCATGAGACATAAAGGTATTTATAATGTACCCGTTTACACCTCGAAAATTCATGTTTCTGGAGTATTCAACGGTAAAAAAATCAATAAATACAAAAAGCAGATTAGCGAGCAACATGAGAAAGTTGTCTTTAAATCACCATATTTATCTGCTGTTGTTTCTGATCCTCGTGGTATTAACAGTATTCCAGTGCTTGAATGGAAAAATAAAACCTTTACGTTCAAACCGAGCAGTCGTTTACCTCAAAAGTATGCAGGTATTCATGCAAACCTACCTAGTATTAATGAAGAAGGCATAAATAACTTTTCCTACTTGCTTGAATTAAGAGGTATGGAGCAATTATCTTTTATACCAGTAGGTTTAGAAAATGAACTTGTGGTCAAGTCATCATGGCCACACCCACAATTTGTTGGTGACTTTTTACCTACGTCCAGTGAAATATCTGCACAAGGATATTCTTCAAAGTGGCATATCAATTCATTTGCGAACAATATCGAAGATAAAGTATTAAGCTGCGAAAACAATAGCTGTGATGCACTATTTAATGGCTCATTAGGCATTAAACACATTGAAACCGTTGATGTTTATTTACAGTCTGAACGTACGGTTAAATATGGCATGTTGTTCATTGGGCTCTGCTTCATTACTTTTTTTATTTTTGAAACCTTGGTGAAATTGCCGATACATCCTATTCAATACTGTTTAGTAGGCCTAGCTAACGCCATTTTTTATTTGTTGCTCATTTCTTTATCCGAAAATATTCAGTTTGGACTTGCATACACTATTGCAAGTTTCTGTTGTGTTGCCTTACTTATGTTTTATTTAAAACCTGTTTTAAAAGAGAAAAAGTATGCTTATATTTTTTCTAGCGTTTTAGCTGCTTTATACAGCGTGTTATACATCATTATCAATATGGAAGACTTAGCGTTAATGATGGGCTCTTTCCTAATATTTTTTGTCTTAGCAGCCATTATGTTTACTACACGCAACATAGACTGGTACCAGATGAGTAATGAATTATCCAATTCAACTGTAAATAATAACAAAAACCATGAATAGAGTAATACCGGCTTTCTTATTCTTTCTGCTATTAGCTTGGGTAATTATCCAAGCTAATTTGGGGAATAAATTAGCTTTATTTAATTTAATTGCCTTGGTTCCCTTGGGGGATAAAATAGGTCATATGGTGCTTTGGGGCTTTCTTAGTGGTTTAACAATCATTGCTTTTAAACGTAAATATATAGTTTATAAAACAATAGAAGTGCCTGTAGGTGCATTAGTCGTGTTTGTATTAGCTGCTTTAGAGGAAGTCTCTCAGCTATTCTTTGTTAATCGTAACTTTGATTTATTCGATCTACTTGCAGATATTATAGGGATCTATTTATCTGTAGTGATAGTCAATTACAGAAAAAATGAGGATAAGTTAAAATCCAAGAAATAAGTAATACAATTACAACGGCATTAATTTAGCTTGGGGGTAGAAAGGGCGCTCTTATAATTTTCAGGTTTGATCAAGTCTGACAAGTTTAAATTAAGGTCTAATGTCAGAGGATAGACAGTGTTCTATCCTCTATTTCTTTTAAGTTAACCCAAAATAACTTCCAACCATTTGTTTCATAATTTCTACTAGCTCGCTGTCCATATACTTATATTCATCAGGAATATCGAGTACTTGAACATTTTTGTGGTTTAACAGTCGAGTAAATTGCGCCTTAAGCCTGTTTTTATGTTTTTCTTCCATAACAAAAATCGCATCAGCCCATTGAATATCTTTGATATTTACCGTTCTCCTAGCTTTTGGACTTGTGCAGCAGATCTGACCTTTAACTCAGGGTGGTTTTTCCAAGCTTGCTCACCCGTGGGGCTCCGCCATTGATTTCGACTACATATGAAAAGTATATTTGTCATTTCATCATCCTTAATTTATCTTGCGATTAAACAGCAGTGAACTTCTCACCTTTAAACGTTCTTACTGGATTACCGCGTTCTACTTCCCAATGTTGTTGCCAGCGAGCTTTTTCTTGCTGTGTCATTTGCTCCAATTTTGATGCTTCTAACTTTTGAAACAACAAAGCTCTCGCTAGCCGTTTATTAGCATGTTGGCTTCGTTCACTCTCCACACGAACTGAAATACCTGTTTCTGTAAGAGTAGCTCTTACAGCCGAGTCAGTTGTATTGACGTGTTGACCACCAGCACCAGACGCTCGACATGTTTGAAATGTCACGCTTTTATCTAGTTGGGTTTCATTTATTTCATACATTTGACCACTGAAGAACCAGTTTTTACGTTTATGTTTAGGTCTAAATTGACTCTGACACACCCATAACATCGCACCCTGCCATGATTCAGCTAACAGCTTAGCTAAATCACCTTTAGACGAATCAAGTTGTAAAAGAGCAGACTTAAAACAACCTCGCTCTTTCATTTCTATAGCTTCGACAATATCTAACTTTATGTCTTTTTCTCGGCATTGTTTTTCAATTGTCTTTAACGCTAAGCCAACAGCTTTGCTGCATTCAACAGGACCTTGGCCTGCTGATAGTTGCAGTAATATCATGATGAACAATCTCCATTTGTTTTAAAAGTTAAAACAGGGCGTAGCTTTGCTACCACTTCAATTAATCCAGCATCAACCATATCGCTAATCACCGTTTCACATTTCTTGTATGCCTGAGGCGCTTCATCATAAAGAAGCTCTTTATTGCCACAAACCACGCGACTACCTAGAGCTGTTCGATATAAGTCTTCACGTTTGTACTTATGGCCTAATCGACCATGACACTCTCCACGTTTCCATTTTCTTCCTGCGCCATGCGCTAGTGAAAACAAACTTGTATTAAGGTTTTCAGTACTTGCTTCGTTGTCAGACTTTTCGTTCAAGGTAATGGGTTTGACCAGATAACTGTAATCACCACGTGAACCAGGTATGACTGCATAACCTTTATCACTTGGTGTTGCGCCTTTTCTGTGTAACCAGCCATCACTATCATCGATGTTTTTAGCTGAAACCAAATTGTGATTAATGTCTAATGCACAATCGCCCTTTGCTCTGATCGCTTCTAAAAACCGCTTGGCAATTAACTCTCGATTAAGCTCAGCCCAACGCACCGCTTCATCATGCTTAACCATGTAATCCTGAAAATCTTCATCATCAGTGTTTAGCCCATCGTGATTGTGCTTAGTAATATGCTCAACCAAAATGGATTGCCCTAAACCTCTAGAGCCTGAGTGAACAAGTAGCTGAAGGTGTTTTTTATTAAGCCCCAACTCATCAAGCGCTATTTGGTCATAAACTTCGTCAATCGCCTGAAATTCAGCAAAATGATTACCACCACCAATAGTGCCAAGAGCACGGTCATAGCTATTATTTGTAATGCCTTTGTCATGCTTTCGGTTTTCAATAATTGAAGACCAACTTTCATCTAATGGCTGTTCAACGTGCTCAAACTTCTTGGCCAGTTTATCTAAGTTTACTTTGGATACTTTTGCTGAGGTTTGCCATAACGACATACCACAACCAATATCATTACCCACAAGTGCTGGGTATATTTTGTTTAATGTGAAAAATGCTGCACCGATGGGATAACCTCTCCCTGGATGCAAATCAGGCATGCCCGCAACGCGATGCATACCAGTTAATTCTGATGTTTTGATCAATTGATCTATTGCTAGTCCTTCAATCCAAGTTTCTTTGGATGCTATGAGGCTAACGTTTTCAGTAATTTTTTGGACGGATTTGTCCATAATACCAATTCCTTTCTCTTTATAGAAAATGAGGATTTAAAACGTAATACGTATTGGCAGGTCTGGATTTCTATAGAAATAAAACGAAGGAAATTTTTAAACAAATAACTTTATTAGCTTGAGTTTAAAGTGTTTAGGCTTTCTTGATCTAACGAGACGTGGCTAAACTAGGTATTTCTTATCGGATAAGACCTGCAAAGGATGTTGATGTAAATGTCATAATATTTTCTCCCTTACAGTTAAGTTAATGAATTCACCAGCTCAGAATGAGGTGATGAATAATTGAACGAGCGCATATTAATCAAACAATAAACATAAATCAATAAGTAATTGATAAAACTTTATACATCTGCGTTAATAGCATTATGAAATGGACTAAATTAAAACAGCTTGTAGAACAAAGGATTACCCCTTCTATCCGCTCTAGATTTGCTATAAACAGTGCCGCCTATGGTGCTTGTTCTTGTGGCCATGCGTGGATAACTCTTGATAAAAAAGTTGTCGCTAATTTTTGCACAAGAGCTTTTGGGAACATCCCCCGTAAGTTTGATGATTCTGCCAGAAAGTGGGTATCAAAAGATCCGGAATTAACCAACGGCATCCCTTCTCCTGACGATAAAAAATTAACTAATTATGGCGAGATTAGCAGGCAGGATGCGTATCACGCCTGTTGAGAATTTGTGCATGATTTAAGCATAGAAGAGGCACTAAACTCCGATGACCCTTTAGTACAATCACTGTCAGTAATTGACTCAAGAGTTGGTAAAAGAAAACTAAAGACAATTGATATTGATACGTTACATCTTTTAGCTGGCAATCTTTTTACAGAACGTTGTTTGGCGGAAGGATTCGTTATCAAAGACAAAATAGAACAAGAAACTAATAAGTTAAATATTGAGCCGTTTAATGAATGAACTGGAACAAGGCTTTATATTGGAAAGCCAATTCATATCACAAGAAACAATTACTAAATTAATTGATGAAATAACAACCTCGAAAGACCTAAAATCTCCTCATGGCATTCGTAATGCTGAAAAGAAATTTGAGTGCATTGCCAAGCTTGCAAATTCAGAGAAGATAATAGCTAAGGCACTGTCCATTTTAGATGACGAACCGCAGTTGGTAAGGGCTATATTTTTTGATAAAAGTCCTGAAAAAAATTGGTTAGTCAGTTGGCACCAAGATAAAACTGTATCTGTTAATAAAAAAGAACATATAGATGGTTGGGGACCTTGGAGCCTGAAAGATAATACACATCATGTTCAACCTAGTGAATCAGTTTTAAATAACATGGTTACTTTTCGTATTCATCTTGATGATAGCAACGCCGATAATGGGTGTTTAAAGGTTATCCCTAATAGTCATAAGCATGGTGTATTAACTCAAATAGAAATTGATAGCTTAGTGAAAAGTGAAGTACCCGTTGAGTGTGAAGCTAATGCTGGTGATATGTTAATCATGAGACCTTTAATATTACATGCCTCTAGTAAAGCTAAATTCCCAAAACATAGACGAGTTATTCATTTGGAATTTAGTAGTTACGGTTTACCTAATGATATTTGTTGGAAATAAGGATATATAACAATGCCATTCACACCAATACATATGGGACCTGGGATCCTAATTAAATCATTACTACAAGGTAGTTTTAGTTTAATGGTATTTGGGTGGGCTCAGATTGTAATGGATATTCAACCACTCATCGTATTGATTTCAGGCGAAGGTCATTTACATGGTTTTACCCATACATTTGTTGGTGCAATATTAATTACTGTTATTGCAGCGCTGACGGGTAAATACTTATCTGAATTTGGCTTAAAGATAATAAGAATTTCAAAAAATGACAATTCTATATCAATTGTTTGGTGGGTTGTATTTCTTAGTGCATTTATCGGCAGTTTTAGTCATGTTTTACTTGATAGCATTATGCATTCGGATGTTGAGCCATTCTTCCCCTTTATTTTAGATAATCAGTTTTTAGGCTTGATTTCGGTGTCGATGTTACACAAGGTTTGTTTATACAGTGGTCTAGTCGGTGCTGCTATTTATTATGGAGTTAATTGGAAATTAAAGAAGAAAACTAACCAATAGTTTTCAACAAGGGATTAATAATAAATGGACTCAATTTACTGAAGCTATTGTGCGCCATATAGGGAATTTAAAAGAAGTTATATATTTCTTCATAATCAATTACCTTGTAAAAATGTATATTTGGTAAAATATCAATGATAATTACTCTAATACAACTATGAATACTAAATTAGATGAAATACCCTAAAGATGAACCTATGACTAATAAAAAAGCGACCACTCAAAAGAGTAGGTCGCTTAATAATGGGTTTAGCTCTCAAATCTATTTATTAGATCTCAAACCTATTCATCGATAACAGATTTCATACCTATTGATCAAACACTTACTCAACCGTAACAGACTTCGCTAAGTTACGTGGTTGGTCAACATCAGTACCTTTAATGATTGCCACATAGTATGACAATAACTGTAATGGCAAGGTATAAACGATTGGGGCAATGATATCGTCACACACTGGCACTTCGATAACTTTCATGGTTTCATCGCTAACGAAATTAGTATTACTATCAGCGAAAACATACATTAAGCCGCCACGAGCACGTACTTCTTCAACGTTTGATTTTAACTTTTCAATTAAATCATTTTGTGGTGCAACAACGATAACTGGCATATCAGCATCAATTAACGCTAATGGGCCATGCTTAAGTTCGCCAGCGGCATAAGCTTCTGCATGTATGTATGAAATTTCTTTCAGCTTTAACGCACCTTCCATCGCGATAGGGTATTGATCACCACGACCTAAAAATAGCGCATGTTGTTTATCAGCAAAATCTTCTGCAAGGTCTTCAATTGAACTTGCTAAGGCTAATACTTCTTCAAGCTTGCTAGGTAAAGTCATTAACGAAGTAGCAATACTATTTTGTTGCTCAACCGACATGCCGTGATGTTTACCAATAGCTAAGGTCATCATTAACAAGCCAACAAGCTGAGTGGTAAATGCTTTTGTTGATGCTACGCCGATTTCAGCGCCAGCTTTGGTCATAAAAGATAAGTCTGATTCACGTACCAGTGACGAACCAGGCACATTACAAATACTTAAACTAGACGTATAGCCAATTTCTTTTGCTAAGCGCAGTGCTGCTAAGGTATCTGCCGTTTCACCTGACTGAGATAAAGTAACTATCATCGAATTTTTAGGTACAAATGATTTACGGTATCTAAATTCACTCGCTATTTCGATATTACAAGAAACGCCCGCTAGTTCTTCTAACCAATAACGTGCAACCATACCTGAATGGTAACTTGTACCACAGGCAATGATTTGTACATGCTGAACATTTTTAAAAATATCATCAGCACCATTACCAAAGGTATCTATATTAAGCTCTGTACCCAATAAACGACCTTCTAACGTGTTGCGTACAGACGTTGGTTGCTCGTAGGTTTCTTTAAGCATGTAATGGCGGTATTCACCTTTGTCGCCACTGTCATGTGATACGTTAGCTTCTTTTGCTTCTCGTACTACTGGCTTACCGTTAGTGTCAAAAATGTTAACTTCAAAACGACTGATTTGCGCAACATCGCCTTCTTCAAGGTAAGAGAATTTACGTGTTACAGGAAGTAATGCCATGATGTCTGAGGCAATGAAGTTTTCGCCTAAACCATAACCAATAACTAGTGGGCTACCAGAACGCGCAACAATAATATTATCTCTATCGCGCTTATCCATTACTACAGTGCCATAAGCACCTTCTAGCTGCTTAACGGTTTTTTGTACTGCTGCTAACAATGTTTCACTGGTTTTTAATTCATGATGAACTAAATGTGTAATAACTTCAGTGTCTGTTTGCGATAAGAATTCGTATCCTAAACCTTGCAGTTGCGTGCGTAATGCCTGATGGTTTTCAATAATACCATTATGCACTACGGCAATAGTGTTATTTGAAAGGTGTGGATGAGCATTAATTTCACTTGGCACGCCATGTGTTGCCCAACGAGTATGTGCAATGCCAGTACCACCAGATAATGGCTGTTGTTCAAGTGCTTGTGCAAGCTCTTGCACTTTACCTAAACGTTTAGAGGTTAATAATTTATCATTGTTATCAATAATGGCAACACCAGCAGAATCATAACCACGATATTCTAATCGTTTAAGGCCTTCTACTAAAATTTCTGCTACATCACGTTGTGCTACTGCACCTACTATTCCACACATAACTACTGTCCTTTTTAACTAGCGATAACGAGGTTAACGCCTTGTTTAATTATTTCACTTCGTACGTTTTCAGGCATATCTGCATCTGTAATTAACGTATGAATTTTATTCCAAGGTAATTCCAAATTTGGGATTTTACGATTTAACTTTTCTGAGTCTAACATTACGATAACTTCACGAGACACTTCTGCCATAACACGACTCAAGCCCAACAACTCATTAAAGGTAGTTGTTCCACGAGACATATCAAGGCCATCAGCACCAATAAATAATTGGTCAAAGTCATAAGATCGCAACACATTTTCCGCTACTTGTCCTTGAAAAGACTCTGAGTGAGGGTCCCAAGTACCACCGGTCATCAATAATGTTGGCTCGTTCTCTAAAGCATGAAGGTCTGAGGCAATGGCAAGCGAATTAGTCATCACCACTAAACCTTGTTTAGCACTAAGTTCTCGCACTAAAGCCGATGTAGTACTGCCACTGTCTAAAATAATACGATTATGATCTCGAATTAGCGATGCTGCCGTTTTGGCAATCACAACCTTTCGTTTCGAAACTTTTTCTGTTTTTGGTTCTATTATTTCGCTCGGTAAAGGCACAGCTCCACCATATCGACGTAATAATAAACCACTATTTTCTAATACCGCTAAGTCCTTACGAATCGTAACTTCTGAGGTATCGAACTTTTTAGCAAGGCTGTCAACGCTTACTTCACCTAAGTTGCTTAGTTCAGCAATGATGGTATGACGGCGTTGTTGAGTGTTTCGTTTTGACATTTCTTTCGTTTGGCTCTTAAAAGTTTCGATTTAAAACTTAGCTATTAGAACAAAAGCTGAAAATAAAAACAATATTTATCTAAAGATCAGTGACTAAATAGCCATATATCGGCTCAGATAGAACTATGTTCATCGAAACTAATAATATAAAAAAGATTAAAGCCTAGAGACAAAAATGCACTAGTGAATAACTAGTGCATTAATAAAAAAATCAGCGCTGTTGGTATTATTTTTACTATTTTTTGCTTGGACGCTTCCAGCCTGCAATATTACGTTGTTTACTACGAGCAACACTTAACTCGCTGTCTGCTACATCTTTTACGATAACTGAGCCCGCTGCCGTTGTTGCCATGTCACCAATCGTTACCGGTGCAACTAATGAAGCATTTGAACCGATAAAAGCGCCAGCACCAATAATGGTTTTAGATTTATTCACACCATCATAATTACAAGTAATAGTACCTGCACCGATATTTGCCTTAGCGCCAATTTCAGCATCACCTAAGTAAGACAAATGACCTGCTTTTGCACCTTCGCCTAAAGTAGATTTTTTCATTTCAACGAAATTACCAACATGAGCATCACGTTTTAATACTGAGCCTGGACGAATACGAGCAAATGGTCCTACAGACGCTAACTCACCGATAATGGCGTCTTCAACAATACTATTTGGCTTAATTTCAGCGTTTTCGCCAATACGACAATTTTTCAAAATACAGTTTGCACCGATAATCGCATTGTCAGCAATTTCAACATCACCTTCAAATATACAGTTAACGTCAATGACCACTTCTTGGCCAACAGTAACGTTACCGCGGATATCAATACGATTTGGATCACGTAAGCTCGCGCCAGCAATCATCAACTCTTCAGCTTTTCTTAATTGGTATGCGCGTTCTAAACCAGCAAGCTGTACGCGGTTATTTGCACCTTCAACTTCAATTTCACTATCTGGATGAGCCGTGGTAATTAGTTTACCTTCTTGATGACAGGCAGCAATAATGTCAGTTAGGTAATATTCACCTTGGGCATTGTCGCTTGATAAGTTTGATAGCCAGCGTTTTAAATCACCACCGTTTGCTAGCAATATGCCTGTATTCGCTTCATTAACTAATAATTGTTCTGCATTAGCGTCTTTTTGTTCAATGATGCCAGTAACTTTGCCAGATTCATCTCTAATGATACGACCATAACCTGTCGGATTAGCTAAATGTACCGTTAGCAATGCCATACCATTTTCAGGTTTTGCAGCAATTAAACGCTGTAATGTGCTCACTTTTGTTAATGGCACATCGCCGTAAAGTACCAATACATCTTCATCATTAGTTAAAAATGGCGACGCCATATCAACCGCATGACCAGTACCAAGTTGTTCTTTTTGCTCAACGAAAGTTAAATCATCGCCGGTAATTTTACTTTTTAAAACATCACCACCAAAACCATAAACAACATAGGTGTTTGTTGCTTCTACTTGGCGTGCTGCATCAATAACATGCGCTACCATAGGTTTTTCAGCAACAGGGTGAAGTACTTTAGGTAATGAAGAACGCATACGAGTACCTTTACCCGCAGCTAGGACAACAACAGAGAGAGCCATAATTTTTCCGGTTATTTTTATTAATTTAGATGATGATCATCAACATTGTAGCGTTAATTTAAATGCCGCACTATGAAAAATTTATCATCAAACTCCCCACCAAAAGAACAAGTGCTTGGATATCGCATATTAATAGTGTTTGGGTATATAATGTGCGCTATATAAATACTGCAAATACCTCTACTTTTTATTCCACTAGGATCCCATATTAATGATGCCAATCGCTGAGCAAATTGCCAAAGAACTTGACGTAAAAACTAGCCAAATAAATACTGCGATAAATTTGTTAGATGAAGGGGCGACTGTACCTTTTATTGCTCGTTATAGAAAGGAAGTAACTCAGGGGCTTGACGATAACCATTTGCGCCACTTAGCTCAGCGTTTGGTTTATTTAAGAGATCTAGCAGCACGTAGAAAAGTAATAATGGCCAATATTGAGCAGCAAGGTAAGTTAACACCTGCTTTAGCTAGCGAGCTAAACAATGCTGACAATAAAACTCGCCTTGAAGATTTATATTTACCGTTTAAACCAAAACGAAAAACCAAAGGTCAAATAGCGATTACTGCGGGCTTAGAGCCATTAGCTAATAAAATTTATAATAATTGGCAGTTAACCCCAGAAAATGAAGCGAAAGCGTTTATCAATAAAGAGCATGGCTTCAATGACGAAAAATCAGTACTTGAAGGCGCACATTTCATTCTAGTTGAACGTTTTGCCGAAGACGCGAATTTAATACAAAAGTTACGTCGCCATTTACTTAAGCAAGCACACTTGTGTAGTAAGTTAGTAAAAGGTAAAGCAGGTGAAGCAGCAAAGTATAGAGACTATTTCGAGCATTCTGAATTATTAAGAAATGTACCTTCACATCGTATGTTAGCAATGCTGCGGGGTCGTAATGATAGCTTACTAACATTACGTATTGATGTTGACCCTGGGCAAGAAGGTGCTTTTTCAAGCGCTCAGCAATTAATTACTGAACATTTCAATTTGCGCTTAACCGGACAAGCGGCAGCGGCCTTTTTAACTAAAGTAGTAAGCTCTACTTGGAAGTTAAAACTCAGCCAAAGTTTAGAAACTGAATTATTGGGTACTTTACGCGAACAAGCGGAAGTGGAAGCAATAAAAGTATTTTCTCGTAATTTGAATGATTTACTCATGGCTGCACCTGCAGGACCAAAAGTAACATTAGGTTTAGATCCGGGCATGCGAACCGGTTGTAAGCTCGCTATTGTTGATGCGACAGGAAAATTATTACAAACCGCGACTATATTCCCACATGCACCACAAAACCATTGGGATAAATCAGTTCGTACTTTGGTGAATTTATGTCAACAACATAAAGTAGAGCTTATTGCGATAGGGAATGGTACGGGCTCTCGTGAGAGCGATAAATTGGTTGCCGAAGTTATCACTAGCATTGAAAACAGCAAGCTAACCAAGGTAATGGTAAGTGAAGCTGGCGCTTCGGTATATTCAGCGTCAGAGTTAGCAGCAAATGAATTCCCTGATTTGGATGTATCAATACGCGGCGCGGTGTCTATTGCTCGACGCTTACAAGACCCGCTAGCCGAGCTGGTAAAAATTGACCCTAAAGCCATTGGTGTTGGGCAATATCAACATGATGTTAGCCAAAGCCAATTGAGCCAAACTTTAGATGATGTTATAGAAGATTGTGTAAACAAAGTTGGCGTTGATTTAAATAGTGCTTCTGCACCTTTATTATCAAGAGTATCAGGTTTAAATAAAACCATGGCTAACAACGTGGTTAACTTTCGTAATGAAAATGGTCGCTTTAACAACCGTAACGAATTAAAGAAAGTGGCACGCTTAGGACCAAAAGCATTTGAACAAGCCGCAGGCTTTCTGCGTATTACTAACGGTAATAATCCTATTGATTGTTCTGGTGTTCATCCAGAAACTTACCCAGTAGTTGAGCAAATTTTAAAGCAGAGTGAAAGCAGCATTACTGAACTCATTGGCAACAAAGCTGCGCTTGAAAAAATTAATATTGCAGCATTAACTAACGATAAGTTTGGTGTCATCACCATTGAAGATATTGTTAGTGAATTAGAAAAACCTGGTCGTGATCCTCGTCCTGAATTTAAAACAGCGACCTTTCAAGAAGGTGTAAATACAATCGCTGACTTAAAAGTAGGTATGATTTTAGAGGGCGTTATTTCTAATGTTGCTAATTTTGGTGCTTTTGTTGATGTCGGTGTTCATCAAGACGGCTTAGTGCATATTTCATCACTGACCAATAAATTTGTTAGTGATCCACATGAAGTTGTTAAAGCTGGTGAAGTCGTTAAAGTAAAAGTGACTGAAGTTGACCCACAGCGTAAACGCATTAGCCTAACTATGCGTTTGGATGAAGCTGCGCCGCAAGCTAAAAGCCAGCTGACAGCAAAACCAACTAAAGCGTCGCATAACGACAACAAAAATAAGCACCAACATAAAAACCAAACAAGAACACAAAAGCCTAAAGTAGAAAATAATGCCGCGATGGGTAATGCCTTTGCAGACGCTTTTGCCAAGTTAAAAAAATAATCGATTAAGATAAAATTTGTCTAGAGTAATTAAAAGCCGCTAGTTAGCGGCTTTTTTAATGGTGATTAATGATACTTATCAAAAAAGTGACAAACCATGCTATCTAAAGCTTGCACTTTTAGGCTCGCTCGCTACCATAGCCGCCTTTAAAACACCTCAGTTTATTCTCGTTCGGAATTCCATGGAAATAAGTAGTTACTCGCTTTATTTTAGTATTTCACTTCTTGCTTCAATCAGTATCGGTCCATCAGTCATATTGGCAGCAAGTAATGGCATAAACTTTGGTCGTAAAAAAGCCTTAGCCGGGGTTTTGGGCCACGTTAGTGCGGTAATGATTTTAGCGCTGATTTCTGCTTCAGGATTAGGCCTTATTTTAATGGCTTCAGATCTCGCCTTCACAGTTATAAAATATGCTGGCGCAGGTTATTTGGTCTATATCGGTATTGCGATTTGGCGCAGCAAAGGCAAGTGGTCATTCGCGGATAAAAACACGCAAGCGCCAGCTAAACGAGCCCTTTTTAAGCAAAGCTTTTTATTAGGGCTGAGCAACCCAAAAGCATTAGTATTCTTCTCGGCGCTTTTCCCTCAGTTCATACAGCCAGCACAGCCAATATTGCCGCAATTTTTACTACTTGCAGGTACAAGTTTATGTAATGCATTTGTTTTTACTTCTGTTTACGTTGTTGTTGCCTATCAATTTCGCCAATACTTTTTATCTGCTATTGGTCAACGTTGGGTAGGTAAAACAACCGGTGGTATTTTTATCGGTTTCGCTGCTGCGCTTATCGCAAATTAATGACTATATTTACAAAACTAAGATGTCTGAGAGAAGCCTGAATATCGTCGTTCCATCACACTGACATGAAGGGATTCATTAATGTCGTGGAACCATGGATGGTTATGAACGACCATGTGATCACGACATTGCTTACATGGATGTAAGTACTTAGATTTTGTCAGGAACAATAAATCGGACCATTCATCCTGAATATAAAAAAGGGGAAGCAAGTGCTTCCCCAAACAACCTCGGTTGGGAGGTTAACTAACGCAAAACGTTAGCACTCAAAACGAATTAACGTTATGAGCACATGACTGCTGACTAAAGCACATACTTAGCAGAGAATTGCACATAATCTGAATCAGCATTTTGATCTACTGACTCGAAATTACCTACTTCAAGGCCAAATGACAGTTCTTTAGTATAATTCTTAAAGATATTCACACCCCAATGTCTTCTATCTGCATCGGCAACTTCAGTGGTTGTTTTACCGTAAAATGCCGTACTGCGAATATCATCAGTCCAGAAGTGACGATATGCCACCATATATGACGTGGTTTCCTCGACTTCTTCGCCGACTAAGTCACGTGCGGCAACGACACCGACGTAGCGACCAGTTTCACCACCGTGGTATTGAAAACGAAAGTCATCTTTACCAAAAGTTTTAATTTTACCAGCAACACCATAACCGAATGCTGACTCAGAATTACCGCCAACAGTATTTAATTGACGCGCTAAACCCGCTACGGAAACATTACCCCAGTCACCTTTAAAGGTATATTTAGCGATAACATCAGGCACTGAATCTTGGCTTGGATCACCTTTATCTGATTCTGGATTTTCTATCGCAACTTGAAAGTTACCTTGGGTATAACGAATTTGACCTTGTCGAATAAATGCAGCAGCATTAAGCGGGCCAGCAAAATCAGCAGCTTCAGCTAAAGCGCTAGTATTGACAAAAGTCGACCAGGTTTGACCAACAAGAATGTTTTTATATTTGATAAAAGCGTGACGCAGTCTTGGGTTTGAAGAGTTAGAAACGATTTCGTTACCACCACCACCATGAAAGTCCATTTCAATAAAACCGGTGATATCACCGTGAACATACTTAGTGTTAAAACGTGATTCAGTCGCTCGAAAGCTAAATTGCGAAATATCACCAACGTTACCAGCACCTACCCAATAATCTTTGGTAATACTATTAATATTACCGTCGACATAACGAGTATCAAGTTTTATATAGCCACCAAAGGTGAGGGTATCGTCATCTGATAATTTAATTTCATAACCTGCATGTGCGCTGCCAGCCATAGCTAGAAGACCTGATGCTAATAAAAGCTTTTTCTTATTCAACATTTTACTTTCCCCATGTGTTTTTTACCTAAGAGCAACAACTTCTATACTCTGGCGGTGTTTTTATCGTTTTAATTATTCTATTAACGTTTTCGCTTATTATTGTTATTGCTGAAAATCGTTCTTTTTACATTTTCTACGCTGCACAATGAATGTTCATTGTTTGAGACTTTAGTATCTGTCGACAAATTTTCTTATTGTTTATATTCGGCAATTCATCAACAAATTTAATTATTCCTGGCTCAGCAAAGTCACCAAAGCAGCCAATAATTTTTGCGCTTACCGCTTGAGATAAAATTGACAAATCTATCGCTGCACCATTGAGTTCAACATAAACATGAATGCTATTGCCTTTATGCTCATGAGGTACACCAAATACTGCCACTTGTTTAACTGCTGCTAATTGCGCAATCAATGTTTCGATTGCATGGTTTTCAATACGATAACCACTGACTTTATGGGCCGGTTTTGCTTGGCATACTAACCAGATATAGTCTTGATCTACTTTGTTTAACGCTTCACCTTCACCGGTATTTTCATCAAGAAAGTAAAACCACTCACCATTACATGATTGCAACCAAGATAATTGTGCTTGTTGTCCATTATGACTAGGTACAGGGTTTGTTAGATTACTCATCACTCTCTCTATCAAGCTAAGTTGTTCGAAAAACATTCAAAACTATTTATTATGCAGTTAACACTAGAGAGTAAGCGCAATTTTTAAAATTAGACCTAAGTCTACATTGAGCTAAAAACTGGCTAGACTTTAGTCTATATGCCCAAACCACTTGAGAATGCAATTTCAGAGTTAAGCTAGGAAATCAGCACAAGGCGCAGCACGCAGGTAATGGTTATTCCCTTACCAAGTGCTGAAACGCGGGGCTGTTTTTCTAGCTTAGCTCCCGTAGGGCAAGCCGATAAAGGGTCATCTCCGGCGTTATTGATTTCCACAATGGAATAATCATTCTCTTCAATCAATGCCTTGGTGCTAACCCTTTTTCGACTTGCTGAATCCTGTCTTCTCAAGTTGCTTGGGTATAAAAGTTATAAATCAGCCAATTAACGAATACCTTGCCGTTAATCATCGTGATGATTTATCAACTGGTCGATAAATACCACGACAAATATGAAGAAGTGTTAGAATGCTGAAAATCGAATTTTCATCATGACTAAAGAAAGGTTATTCATGGCTTCTAAAGTAAAATATTTATCATTAACTGTTGTATTGGCTTGTTTGGCCAACATAACTTTTAGTGCTAATGCACAAACACTTAATGCTGAAAAATATAAAAAAGCTGAGCAGAAATTAGCGAAGTTCACCGATAAGCTTGTTACTGGCACAGTTGACTATCCAAGCTGGAGCAACAGCGATCAGTTGCTATATCGTAGCCACACAGAACAAGGTGAACAGTTCTTCATTTTAGATGCAAAAACCAAGCAAAAGAAATTGGCGTTCGATCATAAAAAACTTGCCACAGCGCTAGCTCGCATTACCGAAAAAGAAGTTAATCAAGAAAACTTACCATTCAAAATCTTTGAAATTGTTAGTAAAAATAAAATTTCGTTGAAAGTTAAAGGTAAGGCTTATCAATGTAATATTGAAAGTTACTTGTGTAAATTAACGAAAAACGCCGCGAAGAAAAACGAGTTAGTTGCCCCTAATGGCGAGCAAGCTGTTTTTATTCGAGAACATAATTTATGGCTGCGTAACCTTAATGATAATAGCGAAAAACAGTTAACCACTGACGGCATTGAAAACTTTGGTTATGCGACGAATAATGCTGGTTGGGTGCGTGGTAAAAAGCCCATAGTAAAATGGTCTTCAGACTCTAAAAAGTTAACTACGTTTAAACATGATGGCCGTAACGTTGGCGAAATGGGCATAGTATCCACCGCTGTTGGTCACCCTAAAATTGATGTTTGGAAATATCCATTACCGGGCGATGAAAACATCTTCAAAATTCACCGTGTCGTTATTGATGTTGAGCAAGCGAAAGTTACGCCATTAGCTATGCCTGCTGATGATCACCGTTCAACCATTACCGATCACGTTGCTGGCCGCGATGGTAGCTTACTTGATGTTGATTGGTCAGCTGATAGCAGTCACTTTGCCTTTGTTTCATCAACACGTGATCACAAAACCGCGACATTAAAAATGGCGGATGCCACTACCGGTAAAGTACGCACTATTTTAAGCGAAGTTGAAGAAAGCTTTTTTGAATCAGGTATTAGTGGTATTAGCTGGAAGTATCTTGATAAAAGTAACGAAATCATTTGGTTTTCACAGCGTTCTGATTGGGGGCATTTATACCTAGTTGATGCGACAACAGGAAAAATTAAAAACCAAATTACTCAAGGTAATTGGACGGTTTTAGAGTTACTCGATATTAACCAAGACACTGGCAAGCTTATATTCACTGGCGCCGGCAAAGAGGGTGGTGATCCATACTTCCACTACCTTTATAGTATTAATAAAGATGGTTCGAACTTAACTCTGCTAACACCAGAGAAAAAACATCACCGCATTACGTTAAGTAAAAATGCTGAATACTTTTTAGACCGCGTATCAACACCAAACCAAGCTGAATCTAGCTTTATTCGCAGTACTAGTAGCAAGTCTGGTTTTGTTGTAGAACAAATGGACATTAGCAAACTTACGGCAACAGGCTGGCAGGCTCCTACGCCATTTATCGTGAAAGATCGTAACGGTGAACACGACATTCATGGCTTAATGTATAAGCCTAGCGATTTTGACGCCAGCAAGTCATACCCTGTAGTTAATTACTTATACCCTGGTCCACAAGTGGGTAGTATTCGTGGACGTCATTTTAGAACCGCTCGTGGTGACAACCAAGCCATTGCAGAGTTAGGTTTTATTGTTATTGAAATTGACGCGCTAGGCACACCGGGTCGCTCAAAAAGTTTCCATGAGTTTTATTATCAAAATATGGGCGACAGCGGTATTCCTGACCAAGTTGCAGCAATTAAACAGTTGGCTAAACAGCACAGTTGGATTGATAGTTCAAAAGTCGGAATTTGGGGACATTCAGGTGGTGGCTTTGCCTCAACGCGTGCCTTGTTAACGTATCCTGACTTTTACTCTGTAGCTGTTTCTCAAGCCGGTAATCACGACAACAGAAACTATGCTGATGAGTGGGGTGAAAAATACCACGGTGTATTAGTGAAAAATGAAGATGGCAGTACAAATTATGATAGCCAAGCAAATCAGTTAATTGTCGATAACTTAAAGGGTAAGTTATTAATAGCGCACGGAACAACTGATACTAACGTACCGCCATATAACACTTTAGTCGTGGTAGAAGCGTTAATTGAGGCTAACAAAGACTTTGACATGCTAATGCTACCTAACCGTGGTCATGGCTTCGCACGTGAAGCTTACATGATGCGTAAACGTTGGGATTACTTTGTTCAGCATTTAATGGCTGTTACACCGCCAAAAGAGTTTA
>Ga0209707_1000058_pt1 | contig 73788 bp, 73 predicted proteins | sample EN4Hudsemesocosm_FD_184630 | JGI IMG/M metagenome (GOLD analysis project Ga0209707, IMG submission 184630) | Methane-oxidizing microbial communities from mesocosms in the Hudson Canyon - EN4B Hudson Canyon (SPAdes) (version 2) | ecosystem: Environmental > Aquatic > Marine > Cold seeps | place... | reverse complement strand
TAGCATATACTTGTTTATATAGCGATACCATCCTTGGATTCTGGATCTCGGCAATCCCTGCCGAGATGACGTATTACTGCTAAGTAGGTGGTTTTGTTAAATAGCTGAAACTCGTACGTAATCAGGTAGCTATATACAAACCATAGCTTAAAAAGGATTTGGGGTTAGATGATTGTTTGAATGGGTAGGAGGGACCTTTGGTCGCGACCAAAACAATATCAAAAGTAATCGCGGCTAGAAAAAGCACATCCCTCTTTTTCCAGCCACACTTTTATCACCGATAAATAGGTAACCCATCTATCCGATTATCTATTTTCTTCAGCATAGCCTGATACTTAGCACTATAAACTGATTCAAAACGTTGCTTAAATGCACTATTACTCATATTTTCTGGTAAGTCTCTTACTTCAGGCATAAAGGCAGTGTAGTCTTTAATATTCGCCATTCTCTGTTGTAATAAACTAGCCTGGGCTGATGAGGCTATGGCTGTATTACCAAAGCGCAATCCTGCTCTATCGCCCGCTAAGTCAATAAAACTAAAGCCACTGCCTCGTTTGGCATCTTTTAATTCCTTTTCTTGCCCTAAAATATTAGCAAGTGCTCCTGCACCTGTGGCGGCTAATGCAGCTGATGCCATAAAGTGTTTGGCCATATCTGTTCTTCTATATAAAGAAGCAGGGTATTGGCGTTGTGTGGATGGACTAATATCAAAGGGAATAAAAGCCTGAATTTCTGCTTTATTGACATAAGTACTGATCGCGATGAGCACAGCACGGTTCTCTGATATGGCTGTGGCAGAGGTGGAACGTTGTTGAGCAAGATTAAATAAAGGTTGTAATAATTCAGCTAAGGATAAGCGCCATTTTGGATTGTGTTGGGCAATAATAGTAGTTATTTTTTGTTGATAAAAAATAACTGATTGGTAGTTTTTGTTATTCAGACTAAGAGCAGCTTTAAAGTCCAGATCATCAGAAGTAATGTAGCTAATAATGAGCCCTTTAGGATGTATTTGTAATTGTCTTATATGCTGGGCAGCAAGGATATAATATTCTTTTAAGGGGGTATACTCTATGATGTTTTCTACGATTAACCCGGCAAATTCATCAGCAATATTTATAGTACCTATTTTAAGGGTGTTTATAACGGGGTAGCCAGCATTTTTAGTTAGATTGAAACTGAAATTTAGGAAGTTTCCAAAAGGGTTGTTTGTTAACAGTAGTGAAATTTCAAATTTTAAACGTTCGCTTTCAATAGTAATTTTAGATGTGCTGGGTATGTAATAATTTAATAGGTAACTCAGCGCAATATTAAGGTCTTTTTCACTTAGGTAGATGGTCTGTTGAGTTTTAGATGTTGTATTACTGACAATGTTCTTGGCTCGCTGGATATCATTGTGGTTCAAAGACCAATTGCTTTTAGTTGTCGCCGTCTCTTCAATTGTAAAATATAGTATGACAGTAAGTAATAAAGGAGGCCCTGCTAAATAAAAGAAAAACAGGCGGAGAGGAGGTAATAAAGGGAGTAGAACAAGTTCGATAAATCGTTTCATTCCCTTTTATCCTTAAGAAAAACTTAAAGTATAGTTTGCGGCATCCAGATACTTTGCTTCTATCTCGAGGTCCGTTTGTGTAAGAGGAGCGTTGTTTAACCAGTTATTAGCAAATTTAATTGTAATTGAGTTGGAGAGAATGGATATGCTAAATTCAGGTGTGTCATTTGTGTGACGGTTACGGTGCATTAAAATTGCAAGTCGTAGAATAATGGTTAAAACAGGTGCATGATTATTCCATGGTTCAGGTAATTTTTTAAAACGAGAGCGGGAGAATTTTTTACGATGAGTCTGAACAAGCGTGGCAATTAAGTGCTGATCTTGCCTTGAGAACCCTGCAAAATCACCATTATCAATAATATAAGCGCTGTGTTTATGATATTGGCTGTGAGCAATGTCCCGACCAATTTCATGTAAGCTAACAGCCCAGTTTAGAAATTGGCTAATGGTTTTGTCATTATCAGAAAAATAATCAGTCTTTAATTGCTTTAGAATGTAATTAACTGTTTCTCTAATACGGTCTGCGTGCTCTTTGTCTGTATGGTAATGCTCTGCAATAGTTTCTACCGTTTTAGAGCGAATGTCGTGATCATAAATTCGACCCAGTAAATCATGGATCAGACCTTCGCGTAATGCACCATCAGAAACGGTCATTTGTGAAATATCCAGTTTCTGAAAAGTAGCATATAAAATAGCAACACCGCCTAAAAACACCGGTAAACGTTCGGTACTTAATTCAGGTAGCGTTAATTCATCAATATGATTATGTTGAGTGATATGCTCAACCAGTTTTTCCAGGCCCTCTTTGGTGATCCCGTTATTACTCCACTTGGTGGCAATAAGTACTTTATGAATGGATCGTAAGCTACCTGATGCACCAATGGCTTCATCCCAGCGACGGCTATTAAATACCTGATGAAAAGGGTCTAATTTTTGTTGAGCAAAAAGAACCGCTTTTTTAAATGCTTTTTTACTAATAATACCTTGTGGAAAAAATTTGTTACTGACGGTAACACAACCCATATGTAGACTTTCTTTGGTATGAGCAAAGTCGTTAATACCAATAATATATTCGGTACTACCGCCACCAATATCCATCACAAAACGTGATTTGGCATTACTACCAAGGCTATTGGCAACACCTTGATAAATTAGGCGAGCTTCTTCGATACCAGCAATAATATCAATGGGGTGTCCCAATGCTTTTTCTGCTTTAGAAATAAATTCTTGAGAGTTTTTTGCTGTTCTTAAGGTATTTGTGCCAACAATGCGTACACTGCCAGCAGGAAAGTTTTCAATACGCTGACCAAAACGCTTAAGACAAGCTAATGCTCTTTTTTGCGTTTCAGCATCAAGGTTTTTTTCTTCATCCAGGCCTGAGGCAAGACGCACCATTTCCCTAAGGCGGTCGATTGTACGTAACTTACCTTCTTCAAGTTTACATACAATCATATGAAAACTATTAGAACCTAAGTCTATTGCTGCTACGCTAGATGGAAATTCGTTTGTCACGTTTTAATCCTTTCTTTAATCAATGAGGGAAATTCTGATAAAATTACTTGGTATATCAGAAATCTTTATCAGTTTAAATAGGTTTATATGTATTTTACCTATATATTTTAAACAGGAAATGATTTTTCAAAATGAGTAATTTAACTCATTTTTCTTTTTTCGTTAAGTAATAGTTGCTATGAATGCCTTATCTATTCAAAATTTAAAAAAAACTTACAGTAATGGCTTTACAGCTTTAAAGGGAATAGACCTTGAGGTCGAAAGAGGCGACTTTTTTGCGCTGTTAGGACCCAACGGGGCGGGTAAATCTACCGCTATTGGGATTATTAGTTCTTTAGTCAATAAAACCAGTGGTTCTGTGAGCGTTTTTGGCCATGATTTAATTAAAGACAAGGGAAAAGCAAAAAGCTGTATTGGGCTGGTGCCTCAAGAAATTAACTTTAATCAGTTTGAAACCGTTAAGAGCATAGTACTTAATCAGGCTGGTTACTATGGTATTCCGAAAAAACTTGCTATAAAAAGTACCGAGAAGTGTTTAAAACAAATGTCACTCTGGGATAAACGAGATACCGTTTCACGGCGATTATCCGGAGGTATGAAAAGACGTGTGATGATTGCACGTGCTTTGGTTCATGCTCCTAAGTTATTGATTCTGGATGAGCCAACAGCGGGGGTTGATATAGAAATTCGTCGCTCAATGTGGGAGATGATGGAGCAGGTTAATAAGCAAGGAACAACGATTATTTTAACGACTCATTATCTGGAAGAAGCAGAAAGTTTATGTCGTAATATTGCGATTATTAATGATGGAATCATTGTTGAGCGGTCAGGAATGAGCGATTTGCTTGCCAGAGTAAATAAGGATCATTTTGTACTTGATTTATCGAGCCCTATTTCTGAAATCCCTCAAATTGAAGGTTACGAATTTGAACTTGCTGATAATAGAATGTTAAATGTTACGGTCCCTAAAGGTAAAACGCTTAACCCGTTATTTCAGCAGTTAACTGAAAAAAATATAAATGTATTAAGTCTAAAAAATAAGACTAATCGCCTTGAACAATTATTTATGGACTTAGTCAATGAATAGCTCAATTGCATTTCGTACGATTGTTAGTAAAGAAATACGTCGATTTCTTAGAATTTGGCCTCAGACACTTTTACCGCCAGCCATTACTACAGCTTTGTATTTTTTGATTTTTGGAAAGTTAATTGGTGATCGAATTGGTAATATTAATGGGGCCAGTTATATGGATTATATCGTCCCTGGGATTATTTTGATGTCAGTGATTAGTCATTCATATGCTAATGTGGTGTCGTCTTTTTATTCAACTAAATTTCAACGTAATATCGAGGAATTATTAGTTGCACCTGTGCCTAACTGGGTGATTCTTTTTGGTTATATTAGTGGGGGTATTGCCAGAGGCTTATTAGTGGGAGGTGTTGTAACGGCAATTTCATTATTATTTACCGATATTACAGTTAATCATTGGGGCGTTACTATTGCGGTATATATTTTAACGGCTACCTTGTTTGCTTTGGCTGGGTTTATTAATGCAGTGTTTGCTGACAGTTTTGATGATATTTCTATTATCCCTAATTTTGTATTGACGCCATTGAGCTATTTAGGTGGTGTTTTTTATTCGGTATCAATGTTACCCAGTATTTGGCAAACTATTTCCTTGGCAAATCCAATTTTGTATATGATTAATGCTTTTAGGTATGGGTTGATTGGGGTGAGTGATGTGGATGTTCAGTTAGCTTTTTTGATTACCAGTGGGTTTATTGTTTTTTTAACCTTATTGAGTCTTGTTTTATTACATAAAGGCGTAGGGATTAAAAATTAATAGGGTTACCTTCTAAGTAACAAAAACATAACACTTTGATTGTATGGTGTTTTTGTTAATTGAAGTTGGGTGTCCATTCCTTGGCTTAAGGTGCTGATTACCCATGAGCTTCAGCCATGTTAAAAACAACGTAAGTTTTGCAATTGCTCTTAAGCCCTCTCTTGCTGGAGAGGGCTTGGGTGAGGAGGCGTTAAAATAAATTCTTTTTTGCTCATTTTCTTTGTTTTTAAAAACCAAGAGAGAAAGAATGTTGAAAAAGAGATGTTTTTGGTTTCTCCTCTCGGCAATTGCTCCTGCATTGCTCTACCTCCTGCATCCATGCAGTCGACCCCACCCTCTCCAGCAAGAGAGGGCCTAAGAGCCCTCGGGAGTGACGCGCTATATTGCATTGCAGTTTCTTTATCCTAATTTGCAGGTAGGGTTATGAACAAACCGCAGGCTGAGTTGTAAGTAGGTTAAAAAAAACTAAATAATTTACAAAAAAGGACGTGAGGCTTTAGAGACTATGAAAGTATTCGAGAAAACCACTAAAACAGCCAAAAATTAGCTGTAAGCTATTGATTATTCGTTGCCAAAATGCAGTTTTTTGCCTAATTTCGGAATACTTTCACAGCCTCTAAAGCCTCACGTTCAAAAGATAAGCTGTAGAAAATGAGCAACCTGTGGTTAATTCATAGTCATAAGTACTAATAGTACCTTTGTCTCTTGTCTTGCTTCTGTTTTAATCTGAATAGCTGAAGATTGCACGTAGTCTAGGAATGTCAGTAATTTCAATTTGTTTGGATTTGACGGTGATTAAATTGTCCTGGTTAAACTTTTTAAACAGGCGACTGACTGTTTCTAACGCCAAGCCTAAATGGTTGCCAATTTCTTGACGTGTTAATGATAGGGTAAACTTGGAAGCAGAAAACCCCCGTCTTTTAAGGCGGTCAGAAAGGCTAATCAAGAAAAAAGCTAATTTTTCTTCAGCAGGCCGTTTACTTAAAATAATAAACTCTTTATCGGCATTCATTTTTTCACTACTGTGGCGAAAAAGTTCTTTTGTTAATGTAGGCACGTTTTTAAAAAGTTCATCCATGCTTTGAGCGGGCAATTCGCAGAAGCTGAGTGTATCTAAGGCGATAGCAGAACAGTGGTATTTATCATCACTTAAGCCATCAAAGCCAAGTAACTCACCGGGTAATAAAACGTTGAGTATATGTTCATTACCATGGTGGTCATCAGTCACCATTTTTGCAGACCCTGATTTTATGGCAAGCACGCCTCTAAAGCTATCTTCTTCACGGAAAATATATTCACCCCGTTGTAATGTTTTTTTAGGCTTGATAATCTGGCTAATATGATTGATTTCATCTTCTGATAAGCCTCTAGGAAAACAGATGTTATCTAAGCCACAGTTGTTGCAGGTTACATGGTTTTTTGATGTTGACATAAAATTTAGCTATTTAAAATAAACCTGAAAAAGGTTGGACAGTCACGAATTCGCCTGCCTGTACTGTATCTCTATCATGCTCAAGAATTATAAATGCATTGGCTAAACTCATTGAACGAAGAATACCTGAACCTTGTTTTCCTGTAGTCTTTATTGACCATGATCCATCGGTTTGTTGTTGTAAAATGCCTCGTACAACTTCTGTACGGCCAGGCTTTTTGCGAATATTTTCGCTAGATTTGACTTGTAATGTCGGTGCAATTACTTTTTCTTTAATACCTAATATAGCTTCTAATGCAGGAAGTACAAATTGGTAAAAGCTCACCATGACAGCAACAGGGTTACCGGGCAACCCAAAAAACACACTGTTACCAATATGTCCAAAGGCAAGAGGGCGTCCAGGTTTAATGGCAATCTTCCAAAAATCAACCTGTCCTGAATTTATTAGCGCTGTTTTTGTATGATCAGCATCACCGACTGAAACACCACCTGAAGAAATAATTATGTCAGCCGTTTGACTGGCTTGCATAAAACTATCTAACAAAGCCTCAGGGGAGTCTTCTAAAATGCCCAGGTTTATGATTTCAACATCAGGGCGGTCTAGTGCAGCACAAAGACTGTAACGATTGCTATCATACAGGCTACTAATATCGGGCGTGTCTCCAATGCTAATGACTTCATTACCAGTAGAGGCAATAGCAATTTTTAGTTTTCTTCTGACTTTTATTTCAGCAATTCCTAAAGAAGCCATCAACCCTATGTCTGCGGGTGTGATAAATTTACCAGCAGCTAAAATGGTTTCACCCTGAGCTATATCTTCACCAGCCAGGCGAATGTTTTGCCCTGCTTTATGTCGGTTATCAATGTTAATTAAAGTCTCTTTAACTTCAACATGTTCTTGCATAATGACTGTGTCAACATCTTCAGGGATGATTGCTCCAGTCATAATACGGATACATTGTGTCGTTATGATGCTTTTTGTATAGGGTTGTCCAGCAAAAGAAGAGCCAATAATCTCAAGTGATGCGATACCCTCTGAAGGTAGGTCGCGGGCATTAACTCCATAGCCATCAACAGCAGAATTATTATGTCGCGGTACGTTTATTGTGGCAATAATGTCTTGGGACAGAGTCCGTGCTTTTGCTTTTTCAATATTGATGATTTCATAATCCTCAATACAGGGCAGGGCGGACAAAATATGGGCAAGGGCTTGCTCTACAGGAAGTAGTCCTGGTTCAAAAATATCGGTGCAACTAGTCTGAGTTGAAATCATTATTCTATGATATATTCTTCTGAATCAGTTGCACCCAGGTTATCTTTCCAGGTAACAGTGACTGTATCGCCTATTTTTCCATCTTTAAGTAAGAAATCAAAATAAGGGTTTTTTGAAATACTTCCAGCCATATTGCAGCGGATAATAAGATGACTATTATGTTCAATCAAAAGCTCTTTAATATAATGAGCTGGGATATAAATGCCTTGAGCATCCTTGTTTCGCCCATTTTCCATCGGGTGGGTAATCAATGTTCTAATTTGAGTGTTACCCTCTAGTCGTTTAGTCCTTATTTTAATGCTGGACATATTAGCCACCGCAACCCCCTACAGCTACTTTGACGCGTTTGATTTTTCGGAAAAATTTTCCATCAGCTTCTACTATAGCAATCACATTACTGGTTTTTGCCATTTTGAGTCTGGCTGATACTTGTGGTTCAACAGCAGGAGACAGAAAAAACTCGGCACTTAATGGATGAGGGTTTTTTTCAACAAGAATATAAATTTTTGTCACCTTTTTAAGGGTGCTAGTGATTTTGATGGGGACCACTGCACCATTTTCTGCAACACGGGGCAATCGATGAAACTTTATTTTATTATGATTATCAATCAGCTTTTCGCCCCGAAATAAATGTTCGATAGTCTCATCAAAATTTCTTAGGCTAAAGCTCTTTTTTAACTGTTGAGCATGGGCTAGGGATGAATGAAATAAACCACTGGCAAAAGTTAAACTGCATGCGCTAAGAGAAAGCATGTTTGTTATAAATTTTCGACGACTTTCAAACATATTAATATTCACTTATTTGAGCTGAAAAAGTTTTGTATAGGCTTGAGCTGATTGTTCTGGTTTATGGTCAAAAATACCGCCAATTACAGCTAACAGATCTGCGCCGGCTGCTAATAAATCACCGCCATTTTCAGGTAAAATCCCACCAATAGCAACGACAGGCACATTAATTTGTGTTCTGGCTAAATGCAGTGTTTTAGTATGAGCAGGCAAAGCTAAAGGTTTTGAGTTAGAAGGAAAAAACCGCCCAAAGGCAACATAATCAGCTCCGTTTTTTTCTGCTTGCAGTGCAATTTTAATATCATCATAACAAGATAGACCAATAATGGCTTTACTACCTAAAATTTTTCTGGCACGAGCAATACCTCCATCGTCTTTACCAATATGAACGCCATCGGCTCCAATTTGATGAGCTAATTCTGCATCATCATTAATCAGTAATGGGACATTATATTGTTTACAGAGGCTTAATAATTGTTTGGCTAAATAAAGTTTATCAGTAGAGGTTTTATCTCTATACTGGATAACACTAGCGCCTCCTTTTAGTGCTGAACTGACATCCTGAATAACTTTATCACTCGTTTTTCCATCCGTTTGAGTAATGGCATAGAGGCCTGAAGCTGGGAAAATCAATGTTCATTCTCCATCCAAAAAAGTCGGTTAGGGTTCATTTGACCTTTGCCCGACTGGTAAGCACTAGCTAATGCATTCCATGTATAGTCCTGAGCTTCTGTAATAGCAGTAAAAGGGTCAAGGTCATGGGCAACTAATGCCGCTATAGAGCTGGCAAGCGTACAGCCTGATCCATGGTATTCATGGCTTAATCTGTTCCAGCTAAAGGTTTCTGTTTTATCGTTCATACGGAATAACTGGTTATTCACTGTGTTCGATTGCTCATGAGTCCCAGTGATTAATACATAATGACAGCCATTATCCAGTAAGGTTAGTCCGCAGTCCGTTAAGTTTGTTTGTTTTGCCAGTATGCGGGCTTCTTCGCTATTAGGCGTTAAAATTGTGGTGTAGGGTAAGAGCAGTTCGATAATATTAGTAATTAATTGTTCATTGGCCAGGGGTGTGCCACCACCTGCTGCCAGAACAGGATCTAAAATAACAGGTATTTGAGGGTTTTGTATTAGAATGGATTGAATCGCTGCAGCTGTTTCATGATGACCAATTAAGCCAATTTTAATCGCTTTAACTTGAAAATCATTTAATACCGTCTGGGCCTGGTCAATAATATCTTGTGGTTGTTGTGGGATTAACTTTTTAACGTTACTGCTATCTTGCTCTGTTAATGCGGTGATTACACTACAAGCATGACATTGATGACTGATTAATGTCTCTATATCTGCTTGTATGCCGGCGCCTCCACTTGGGTCATGGCCAGAAAAAGATAAAACAACAGGGCGGTTTTTGCTCATGTATAAAATTTATTTTTGCTAAGAAATGTATGCAGACAACTGCAAAATTTAAGTCGTAGAATATCATAACTGGAGATCCCTGATGATAACGATCTGTATTCCTTGTGGATATATTTACCAAGGTAAAGAGGCATTTCAATCGTTACCCGGTAGCTGGGTTTGCCCAGACTGTGGAACTGAAATTAAAAACTTTGCTGAAATTGATGAGAAATTACCAGAAAGCACTGAAAAGCTAATTGCGGATTAACATGCTCAAGCCAAATTTAAGCCTTACTTGAGCTGGTAGTGCTAGAATCTGATTATAAAGCTTAATGGCTATGCATATAATGGCGACAGCCGCAGTTGTGCTGGCACTAGGTATAATACCAATCCCAATCCCAATAAATAATCACGCTAATAACCGTCATTCCCGAAATCTTTAATCGGGAATCCATCCTCACAGATAGATTCCTGCTAAGAGCCTGCAGGAATGACGATCCCTTAACTCAAGTATAAATATATTGGGATTGGTATAAGCTATTGCTTAGTATCAAAGAATAGTGATTAGTCGCTTTTTCTTTACAATGATTTAGATTGGGCATACAGTGATATTTCCGCAATACAATCGGATGAAACTGTGCTTAAACATCAAGAGTTATGGGAAACAATTTTTCCTGAATTTATTACATGTAATGAATCAAGTGTCATGAGCTTGATGGAAAGTGCGTCTTTGGTCAATATTCCATCTGGTCAGCAAGTTTTTGCATCTGGAAGCCACTGTGATAACTATTTGTTATTGCTGAAAGGGGTGGTAAAAGCTCAGTTATTATCTGAAAATGGTAGAGAAATGCTGTTGTATCAGGTGCGTCCTGGTGACTCTTGTGTGCTAACAACATCCTGTTTGTTGAGTGGTGATGACTATCCAGCAGAAGCTTATACAGAGGGTGAGGTTTCTGCATTTGTGATTTCTTCTCATGCTTTTTATCGCTGTGTTGAAAAATCTGCTTTTTTTAGGGAATTTGTGTTTAAAAATTTTGCAGCAAGATTATCAAATGTTATCGGGCGTTTGGGTGAGGTGGTTTTTGAAGGAATTGAATGGCGTTTGGCCAAAGAGTTATTGAGTGCTGATGAAGAAGTAATCCATGTCACTCATCAGGAGATAGCAGTAAAACTTGGTTCCGCTCGTGAAGTGATTTCTAGAAACTTGAAGCAATTAGAAGCAAAAGGTTGGGTTAAGTTGAGCCGAGGAACCGTGACTATTTTGGATAGGAATAAACTAAAAGAATTAACCATAAATGACAATGGATAGTTTTATCTAATTGTTTTCTCAATGTATGCAAACAGATAAAGTTCGGGGAAAATATCTGTTTGCATAGTCATTATCAGCAAGATTATCCTAGAAAAATTAGTTGGACGTGGGATTTGTGGAAAATCTGGGCGAAAAAGACAAATAATCACTCTTGATAATGGCCGTAGTCCTTATCAAGAGTGATTCTGCAGGATTTTTCGTTCAGATTTCTTCACAAAACCATGGAACGATAAGCCTTTACCAGATAGGTGAATGCTAACAAACAATGATTCATTGTCGTTTTCAATAGCTTGAGTATACATTTAGCGCTCAACTGATTCTTCTAGGATTACAGGTCAGTTTTTAATTTATTTTCCGCCAGTGCATCGTCTCTTTGTTCATTGCCAATAAAACGCAGGATTGTAAAGCCTACGATACCGCCAACAAAACAGGCCATTAATAGAGGTAGAGCAAAAGGAATATCATGGTGATCACGCATATCCATTTGCAATGCAGTAGAAAAAATACTTAATACAAAGTCTATCATTTTATTATCCTCGGTTTTGTAAGATAGGTGGCCACCTCTGTAAAAGTTAAAAGAGGTGAGCTCGGAATCTATATTAGAGAATAATAAATTAGAGAACAGTGATTAAGTCACATAACCAAGTAATTTTGTTGGTTTATTAGTAGAAGAGCCCTAAAAAGGCTTAACAACAGCTAAAATAATAATGCCTACTAAAAATAAAACGGGGACTTCATTCATCCAGCGGTAATAAACATGAGAACGCTGATTTCTATCATGTTTAAAATCTAATAGCCATTTTCCACAGTAAGCGTGATATACAACTAATAAGCCTAATAAAGATAATTTAGTATGTAACCATCCGGTTGCAGAATACATCGCCCAGGCATAATCAGTCAGCATCCAGATGCCGAAAATAAAAGTTAAAATCATGCCTGGTGTCATAATGCCAAAAAACAGTTTACGTTCCATTATTTTAAACCGTTCATTACTTACCTCATCATCACTCATTGCGTGATAAACAAATAAACGAGGTAAATAAAATAAGCCTGCAAACCAGGTCACCATAAAAATGAGATGTAACGCTTTTAACCAGAGCATATTGTTATCCTGTCAGTAATTTTTCTAATTGTTGTTTCATATCTGCAAAATCAAATTCACCTGTTATTTGCGTCATGATATGACCGGTGGGCGATATTAAAAAAGTAGAGGGTGTTAATTGTACCTGACCAAAAGCATGGGCGTGAGCGGCTGTTAAATCTAAAGCTACATCATAAGGGATTTGTTTGGCTTTAGTCATTTCTACTACATGATTCGGTGGGTCGTAATACATGGCTACGGCAATAATTTCTAAGCCTTTTGGATGGAATTGATTGTATAAATTAATTAAATGAGGGACTTCCTTAATGCAGCCAGCACAATCAGTTGCCCAGAAGGTAACAATAACAGGCTTACCTTGTAACTTGATTAATTCAATTTTTTTTCCAGTAATGCTGGTAAAAGTAACTTCAGGAGCAAGTATTGGTAGCTGAAATTGCCAAAATCCTATTGCAGCTAAAACGAGTAAAATAAAGAAAAATTTAATTTTCATCAGTTAATTTTTCGTCGGCCTTTTGTTCTTTTTTTGGTGGAATGTATGAATTGCAAAGTGCGCGATACAAAGGGACAGAGTTAATTAATTTTGATGTACCTGTGGCAAAGAATGCCGTCGCCATTAATGGGATTAAGATTTCATGGCTTCCTGTCATTTCCATCACAATAACAAAAGAAGTGAGGGGGGATTGCAGCATGCCTGAAAAGTAAGCCGTCATTGTTAATAAAATCATTGCCGAAGCCGGGGCTACGGGAAACCAATGAGCTAAATTAACGCCGAAACCTGCACCAGTGGCAATGGAGGGTACAAAAATCCCACTGGGAATACCACTAAAAAAAGTAGCACAAGTCGCAAACATTTTGTATAGAGGGAAAAGAGGGTCCATGGTTTCGCTATTGGTCAAGATCGCTTTAGCCTGAGAATAGCCTGTACCAAATGAGTCTCCATTTGAGTAATAGCCTAAGATAGCAATAACAGCACCTGATGCAAAAGCAATTAATACAATCGGTAGTCCCGATTTATTAAGAAAACGCCCACCTCTAATGATGATTTTGCTAAAAACGCCGCCCAAAAAACCGCCTACAATTCCACATAAGGGAATAGCTAACCAGCTTTGGCTCCAGGGCATGATGAATGATTTATCATTAAAAAAAATATAATTATTTAATAAGGCATAAGCAGTAACACCAGAAAAAACAATGGCAGTTAAAACCAGGCTACTAATTTTCTCTTCTAAAGCCCGTCCCATTTCTTCAATGGCAAAAATAATACCTGCTAAAGGTGCGCTAAACATGGCTGCAAAACCTGCTGCACTACCAGCAAGAATAAGCCCCCTCTCCATATAGTGGGGTGGTAGTTTAACAACCTTTCCTAAAGAGGCCATAAATGAGGCGCCAACATGAACAGCAGGTCCACCAAATCCAACAGATGCGCCAGATAACAAGCCCATAATAGGTAATAGCATTTTACCAATTGCAATTTTTATTGAGATGAGCCTTTTTCTGTCGTCTAAATTATCTGTAATTTCAAGTGCTGTTTTTACCTGTGGAATACCACTACGTTCAGATCCAGGAAAAAAACGAAAGGTTACCCATGCCGTAAAACTTAGACCAAGCGGTGCAACAATAAAATTAAACCAGAAATATTCTTTAGAAATTAAGCGATATGTTTCACCCGCCCATTCACTCAACAGGGTCATGGCAACAATTAAAAGACCAACAAAAATAGCACCAACCCAGAAAACCAAACGATGTTTCCACGCTGTAAAAGAAAATAAAGAGGCGAGTTGTTCTGACATAAACCGCTTAAACCTGTATGAAAAAATTATCAGAAAACGACTGTCGAAGAGAATAAATTCCGAATCGTCGTGGCTAAAAAAAGAGAATCGCTGTAGATTGTAATTTACCATTATAAGGTAAGGTGTTGAGCCATTTAAATAACTATGTACCTTTCATTAGAATAGCAATAATAATGTATAGAATTAAACTATAGTTTGATATATAAGTATCTAGAAAACAACTTCCAGAATGCAATGGACAATATCAATGAATAAAAAAATTTTATTTCTTTGCTTGGTTCTTTTGATGATAGGGGCTGGTTATTATTATACTAAACCCTCTGATCGAATTGGCGTTATAGTGCATAAAGTCGCTAAAGGTGAAGTTAAGTCTAGTGTATCCAATACTAGAGTAGGTACTATTAAGGCATGTCGTCGAGCTTATTTGGCTCCTTCAACGGGTGGTAATGTTGCTAAACTTTTTGTTAAAGAAGGTGAAGTGGTCAAGCATCAGCAATTGTTACTGGAAGTCTGGAATGATGACTTAAAAGCTCAGCTTAAATTGCAGCGGGCACAAATTAAAGCCAATAAAGCCACGGCAAACCAGGTCTGTGAGTTAGCCGCAGGTGCTAAACGTGATGCTAAACGATTGATACGTTTAAAGAAATTAGATCATGTTATTTCTGATGATCAGGTAGATAAAGCCAGTACCAGTGCCAAGGCTCAATCATCTGCCTGTTTGGCATCTCGAGCGGTAATAGAAGTTGCGCAGGCCAACTTGACAGTTGTTGAGCAAGCGATTGAAAGAACTATAGTTCGCGCACCTTTTGATGGAACGGTGGCAGAAATTAATGCTGAATTAGGTGAATATGTGACGCCATCTCCACCCGGTATTCCGACTTTACCTCCGATAGATTTGCTGGATATTAGCTGTTTGACCGTGTCTGCACCGATAGATGAAGTGGATGCGCCTCAAATTAAGCTGGGAATGACTGCTTGTGTCAGTCTGGATGCATTTCCTCAACCACGTTGTTCAGGTACTGTGACACGGATTGCTCCTTATGTATTAGAAAAGGAGAAGCAGGCGCGTACAGTAGAAGTGGAAATCACACTGAGTGAACAACAGGATTTAAACGATTTGTTGCCAGGTTATAGTGCAGATATTGAAGTGTTAATTGCCCGTCATGCGAATGCTTTAAGAGTACCCACTGAAGCCGTGTTAGAAAACAATCAAGTATTAGTCATTGCTGAAGATGGCTTATTAGTTGCCCGTCAATTTAACTCAGGTTTATCGAACTGGAACTTTATTGAAGTCATATCGGGCTTGTCTGAGGGCGATGTTATCGTTCTTTCTGTCGGTCGAGATGGTGTAAAGGCTGGTGCCTATGTGTTCGAAGAAAAATGATTGAATTAGAAAATTTAAATCGTACTTTTCAAGTGGGTGAGCAACGAATTCATGCATTGAAGAAGATTAATCTCACAATCAATAAAGGGGAGTATGTTTCAATTATGGGGCCTTCTGGTTCTGGAAAATCGACCTTGTTGAATGTTATTGCGCTGCTAGATCAACCCTCTTCGGGGAAATACACTTTAAATAAGCAAGTGGTTACTCAGTTAAATGATGATCAGTTGGCTCAGGTCAGACGTGAAAATATTGGTTTTGTGTTTCAGTTTTTTCACTTGATTGCTCGTTATTCAGCGGCAGAAAATATTGAAATACCCATGATCCTGGCAGGTGTTCCTGTTAAAGAGCGAAAGCTGCGTGTTGCTGAGGCATTGGCTGCTGTTAATCTTCAACAGCGAGCATCACATCGTCCTGATCAACTTTCTGGAGGACAAATACAACGGGTAGCGATTGCTCGAGCAATGATTATGCAGCCACAGATTTTATTGGCTGATGAGCCGACAGGGAACCTTGATAGCCAATCTGGTGTTGAAATTATTGAGTTATTAGAAAACTTGAATCAACAACAAGTGACTTTGCTGATGATTACTCATGATGAGGCCTTAGGCCAAAGAGCGCAGCGTAGAATTCGATTGATTGATGGACAGATTATTCAGTCATGATGGTTAATGATACTTTAAGTCAGGCTTTTTCTGCGATTAAAACTCAGCCCGTTAGAGTCTTTCTTATTATATTGGCAATGAGTATTGGTATAGCCTCAGTCACTGTATTAACGGCCTTGGGTGAGAGTGCCAGGCTTTATATTGTGAATGAGTTTGAAGCCTTAGGGACACATCTGGTGATTGTTTTACCAGGTCGAACAGAAACAACAGGTGGTCAGCCTCCTTTGTTTGGAGCAACACCCAGAGATTTAACCCTAGCGGATGCTGAGGCCTTATATAGAAGTCATCATATTGCCGCTATTGCTCCTATAACTATTGGCGCAGCACCTGTCTCAACAAAAGGTCTGGAACGGGAATCCACCATTATAGGCTCCACCTTTGCATTGCGTCAGGTTCGTCACTTAAACCTGGCTCAAGGACGTTTTTTGCCCGAGACTGATACAGATAAAGCATTATCAGTTTGTGTGATCGGGCAAACCATTAAAGATGAATTGTTTGCGAATCAACAGGCTTTAGGTGAATGGTTACGAGTTAATGATAGGCGCTTCAGAGTCATTGGTGTGCTGGCATCTGAAGGTCAATCCATTGGTGTTGATTTTGATGATATGGTGATTGTGCCGGTTGCTGCTGCTCAAGCATTATTTAATACTCAATCATTATTTAGAATTTTGGCGGAAGCTAAATCCAAGCAAGGCATGTATAAGGCGGTTGATGAAATTAGAGAAATTATTAAACTTCGCCATGAGGGGGAGGATGATGTCACGCTGATTACTCAAGATAGCGTAGTTAAAACATTTGATGAGATTTTGACTGCACTAACTTTAACTGTTGCCAGTATTGCTAGTATTAGTCTGGCGGTGGCAGGAATATTGGTGATGAATGTGATGTGGGTGAGTGTGGCCCAAAGAACAGCAGAGATTGGCTTATTAAAAGCATTGGGCGCGACTAAACGCCAGATATTGTGGTTGTTTTTGACAGAAGCCGCTATGTTATCTGTTGCTGGTGCTGTTACGGGATTGTTGTTAGGTAAAATAACCTTATTCGCTTTACAGGCTAGTTATCCTGATTTTCCTGTGTTTTTACCAGCCTGGGCGGTCTTTGCGGCTTTGGGCGTGTCTTTAATAACCGCTTTGATATTTGGCGTGTTACCCGCGAGACAAGCGGCAGGCATGGACCCAGTGATTGCACTTAACAAGAGATGAGCATGCAGGCAGTTGACATCATAAACTTATCTTTCAGAACGGTGATTAGTCATAAATTACGTTCTATATTAACGGCTTTAGGGTTGATTATTGGCATTGCCTCAGTGATTGTATTAACCTCTATCGGACGGGGTATTCATACTTATGTCTTGGCAGAATTTACTCAGTTTGGAACCAATTTAGTTGCCATATTCCCAGGTAAAACAACCACTTTAGGTATTTCTGGTGCAACCATCAGCACAGTTCGCCCTTTGTCTCTAGCTGATGCAGTGAGTTTAAGTAAACTGGATAATGTGCTTGCTGTTTTACCTTTGGTTCAGGGAAATGCACGCATTGAAGCTGGTAAAAAACAACGGCGCACGACTGTTTTAGGGGTTGGGGCGGCAGTACCAGAAATATGGAAAATAAAGGTTGTTAAAGGTCGTTTTTTACCTGTACATGAACATGTTAATCCACGAGCCTTTGCTGTACTTGGGCATAAATTGGCAGTTGAATTATTTGCTGAAAGTAATCCGCTGGGTCAACGCATTCGTATCGGCAGTGATCGTTTCCGAGTTATTGGTGTCATGGAAAAAAAAGGACAAATGATGGGGTTTGATATGGATGATATGGTTTATATCCCAACAGCAAAAGCATTAGATATGTTTGATCGAGAAGGGGTGATGGAAATCGATCTGTTATATAACAGTAATATGCCAGTTAAAACCATAGAAAATGCAATTAAACGACTATTGCAATTACGTCATGGTCGAGAAGATTTTACTATTATTACTCAAGATCAAATGCTAAAAAGTATGGGCTCGATTTTAAGTGTACTGACTTTATCCGTTGCAGCTTTAGGAGGCATCTCTTTATTAGTTGGTTCTGTTGGCATTTTAACCATCATGACCATTGCTGTTTCTGAACGCATTTCTGAAATTGGATTGTTACGTGCAGTCGGGGCAGAACAAAGCATGGTTTTTAAACTGTTTTTGTCAGAGGCCATCGTGCTTAGTTTTATAGGTGGTGCTCTCGGTGTTGTATTAGGGGTGCTGATTGTGCAATTAATAAAACTTATCGTTCCCGAGTTACCTGTGCAACTAGCCTGGTTTTATATTATGGCTGCATTTGCTGTTTCTTTGTTGATAGGGGTTACAGCCGGCGTGATCCCCGCTATGAAAGCAGCGAGGTTACATCCACTGGATGCTTTGCGTGCTGAATAGTTTAGCTTTTAACGTCATCTAGCCGTTTCCATAGTTTAAGTAAATCTGTGTTTTTTTCTGTGTTGATCGTTATACAATGCTGTAACTCTTTATCATTTAATGGCTGAAAATTTTCAAGCTGATTTTCCAGTACCGCCTGATTAGCTTCTGAGACGTTATTTTCTTGTTTGCTGCGGTTTTTAATGCGTTGTATAAGGGTTTGTTTGTCAGCCTGTGTCTGGACAATAAGAAATGGAACTTTTAGCTGTTCAGCATGTTGAAAGAATAAATGACGTTGTTGCTGCTGTAAAAAAGTTGCATCAATAATGACATTGAAATTAGCATTAAGGATTTTATCGGCTAGCTTTAATAGGTGCTGATAAGTTATGTCGCTGAAGCTTTGACTATATAAGCCGCTTTTTAAACCAGAATGACTTGATTGAATCGCTGAATTTTCAAATAAACGTTTTCTTTCTACATCCGAACGTATTCTAATGGATTGATAACGTTGAGTTATTTGTTCAGACAAGTAGCTTTTTCCAGAGCCAGATACGCCTTGCATGATGATCATCACTGGCGAAATTGTTTGGGTAAAACTATGGCCTAATTTTAAATAGGCATGATAATTTTCAATATCAAGATGATTTTCTTCAGTAGCAGAGCGCTGATTAGCTCGAATAGCACTGACTTTGGCCATCACAACAGCGCGATAGACTAAATAAAAACGCAGTAACTTTAAACCATCATAATCACCGCTGTGTTGTAGATAATTATTAAGAAACAGAAATGCCAGTTTGGTTCGCTGTTTGTTTTGTAAGTCCATCACCAAAAAAGCAACTTCACTGATGACATCAATCCAGCACAGGGAAGGGTTAAATTCAATGCCGTCAAACGGTACCACTTTATTATCAATTAAAGCGATATTGTTGAGATGTAAATCACCGTGGCATTCACGGACAAACCCCGCCTGTTTTCGTTGCCTAAAAACGGATTTAAGTAATGTATGCTGTTGCTTGCTCCAGTTGGCTAAATGCACTAAAACATGGGGTTTATCAATATTATGCAGTTTTAAAATTTGCTCGAAGTTTTCATATACAGGCTGGATAACAGCATTTGCAGTACCAAATTCAGTATTAGCCGCTGACACCTCAACCTTATTGTGAAAATCAGCAATGATTTTAGCTAATTGTTTGAGATGTTCGGCTGTTAACTGGTTTTTAACAAGTAACTGTTCAAAGGTTTTATCTGCTTTAAACTGGCGCATTTTGACTGCATATTCAATTGCTGTTTTGGATTTGTCAAACCTTGGATGCTCTTCTGTGCCATAGATTGTAATGACTTCAAGGTAGGTGTTTTCGGCTAATCTTGAGTTTAATCGTAACTCTTCAAAACAATAATGTCGGCGTTTTTCCAGGCTTGAGAAATCAAGGAATCCGAGATTAAGGGGTTTTTTTATTTTATAGGCATAGAGTCCAGTCAGTAGTACCCAGGAAATATGCGTTTCAATAACCTTAAAGTATTCGATCTTATGGGGAAATAAGCTAGGGTTTTGTAGAGACTGAATCAATAAAGCAGAATTATTCATATAAGCAATGTTGTCACAGATTCGATAAAGTTGACAAGATAACATCTTATGAGGATCATCGGAGTTATAACTACAATAAGAGAGTCTTATGAGCATTGATACTTTAAAGTTACGTAGTGTAGGAATAGATACTTATCACGAAAATGTGGCTTATTTAAATCGTGAATGCAGCATCTATCGGGCGGAAGGGTTTCAAGCTTTGTCAAAAATTCTTGTCAGTGCTAACGGAGCAAAGATATTAGCGGTTCTTAATGTGGTTGATGATGACTCTATAGTGCACCCTGGAGAATTAGGGCTTTCTCAGCAGGCTTTTAGACATTTGAACTTGGCTGAAGCAACTCTAGTGACGGTCGATCATGCAGAGCCGCCAAAGTCGATGGATGCAGTTCGACGCAAGATTAATGGCGAAACCCTCAATCAGGAGGATTTTAGTGATATCTGCAATGATATTGTAGAAACGCGCTATTCAAAAATGGAATTAGCTGCTTTTTTGGTTGCAACGGGACAAAATAATCTTGATCGAGATGAATTGTTGTATTTAACTCGCGCAATGTTACAAACAGGTGAGCGACTGAACTGGCATGAACCATTGGTTGCTGATAAACATTGTATTGGCGGAATACCTGGCAATCGCACGTCAATGTTGGTGGTACCGATTGTTGCTGCTCATGGCATGTTGATACCTAAAACATCCAGTCGAGCCATTACATCACCCGCTGGTACGGCTGATACGATGGAGGTTTTAGCCAATGTAAACCTTAAACCTGAACAGTTATTAGATATTGTAAGACAGGAACGGGGGTGTTTAGCCTGGGGGGGAACTGCCAAGTTAGCGCCCGTTGATGATCTGCTGATTTCAGTAGAAAGGCCTTTAGGTATCGATTCTCAAGGGCAAATGGTAGCTTCTATTTTGTCTAAAAAATTAGCAGCAGGTTCTACGCATTTAATTATTGATATTCCTGTTGGACCCACTGCTAAAGTAAGACATATGAGACAAGCATTAGCCTTGCGCAAGCTGTTTGAATTTGTTGGTGATCGGCTTAATATTCATCTGGAAGTGATGATTACTGATGGTCGGCAGCCTATAGGGTTTGGGATAGGGCCAGTACTTGAAGCCCGGGATGTTCTAAAAATATTGAATAACGACTCGGATGCAGCGGCAGATTTACGGCAAAAATCTTTGCAGATGGCTGGGAGGATTATTGAATTTGATCCTGATGTAAGAGGTGGGCAAGGTTATGCAATTGCCAGAGATATACTTGAGTCAGGGAGGGCGTGTGCCAAGTTAAATGCTATTATCAAAGCACAAGGAGAGAAAATAATTGATTTGCAGCCTGGTAAATTATGTTATCAAGTGTGTGCCGATCGTGATGGCGTAGTGACTCAAATTGATAATTTTCAGACCGCAAAGATTGCTCGTATTGCGGGAGCACCCATGGAAAAAAAAGCGGGCATTGATTTGTTAAAAAAAATAGGTGACAAAGTGACAAAAGGAGAGCCTTTATTTCAAATCCATGCGGAATTTCAATCTGATTTTATGTTCGCAAAAAAATTGGCGCAACAGTTCAGTGGTTATAGTATTGGTGATAGTGAACAGATTTTAAAACCATTAATTGTATCCTGAGGGAGGCTGATTATGTTAATACTTGCTTTTGATGATTACATATTACAGGCACAACGTTTAGGTGTTGCCCTTGGTATTCAGGTAGAAAAGGTATTTCTGCATCGTTTTCCTGATGGTGAAAGTTTGTTGCGACTTCCCATAGCCATTCCTGAGCATGTCATTATTTGTCGTAGCCTCAATCAGCCTAATGATAAATTAATAGAATTGTTACTGTGTGAAAAAACTGCTCGGCGATTAGGTGCAAAAAGAGTCACTTTAGTCGCCCCCTATCTATGTTATATGCGGCAGGACATTGCTAACCAACCAGGTGAGGCAATCAGTCAGCGTATTATTGGGCAAATGTTGGCAGAATCATTTGATGATGTTATTACTGTCGACTCACATTTACACCGTATTTCAAAATTAACTCAGGCGATAGCGATAGAAAATGCGATTAGTTTGACTGCAGCGGATGAAATTGGCCGTTTTCTGAAACAGAAATTTATTTATGCGGTGTTGCTTGGACCCGATGCAGAGTCTGAGCAGTGGGTTAGTGCTATAGCATCAAAAATTGGTTTTGATTATTCGGTGGCAGAGAAAGTTCGGCAAGGTGACAAACAAGTCACGATGAATCTACCAGATTTTGATTTTAATAAAAAACCAGTGGTTATTGTTGATGATATGGCCAGCACGGGAAGAACAATCGCGAAGGCCACTAAACTGTTGAAGGTTGCAGGTGCTCAACAGGTTTATGTGGTGGTCACTCATGCCTTGTTTTGTAGTGATGCAGAATTCCATATTAGGCAGGCGGGGGTAAAGCAAGTCTGGAGTACTGACAGTATTGGTCACTCTAGTGCATGCATAAATCTAGATAAATTATTGGCTGGGGCAATAAAACAAATTTTATGAATATTGAATATAATGAGCGTTTGGGAAAAATGCTTAATAAGGACCGTATATAGGCGACAAAATGTCGTTAATATTTAAGAACCAACTCTTTTCCTTTTTGAATGATTTCTAAGTGTTTCATAAAACTCATCCCTAGTAATATTTCGTTTCCATTCATGTGTGGGTTGATTGATGCTCGAATATTTTTCAGTTCTATTGCACCAATGCTAGCACTGTCCAGGCGAGTGTCGAATACGGTAATCGTGCCATTAGCCGTTCTACTTTGCCTGGGATAGCCTTTTTTTAAATGTAATTTTTTGGCAACTTGCTCGGGTATGCTAATCAGAGTCGCACCTGTATCAAGTAAAAAAGTGACAGGGATATTATTAATTTGGCCATTGGCTACATAGTGCCCGTATCTATTTTGTTTGAGTCTAACTTCAGCGGTATTGTGGTTCCATTCGGTAGCAATATTTTGATTGGGATTGTTTTGTTGATCAAGATAATTATTAAAGCCAAAAGTTAACATAGATAAAAGAAGCAACCAGGCGATATAAATCATGCCTTGCCCCATTTTTGATGAACTATCAGTTGTTTTCATCGGTCTTTTCTTGAACAAGAACCCAGGGTTTTATAACAACTGCCCAGACATTGGTGTTTTCTTCATACCATCGTAGCGCTTGTTGGTCAGAAACGGGGGCAACTATTTTTTCTGTTAACCATTGTTCAACCTGAGTTTTATTGTCAACCGAGAATTGATAAGCAACATCGACTAAATCAATGTTTGAGTTAACTGAGATAGCAAGGCCACTAGCAAAAAAACGTTGTAATTCATGCCAAGGTATTTGAGAAGTTTCTAAGTTTATGTCTTTTTTGCTCATTGGGTGATGATGTATTTTTATTGAACTGGTATTCTATAGCAAAAATAATACAACATACAAAAAGAGGATATATGAATGGCATTGTTTGATGCATACAAAAAAAAATCAACCTTGAACGCTGCAATAAAACAAACCACTACAGCGCGTGCTACTGAAGGTGCTAAAGCTGATCAGTTGTTTGATAGTGCTTACCAGGGTTTTGCTAGTGTGGTTGAAGGTGACTTAATGGTGGGAGAAGCTCTGTTTAACTGGGGCTTTGCATTGTTACATCAAGCAAAAGAAAAAAGTGATGATAATGGCGTTAAATTATATTTAAAGGCTATATCCAAATTTACTTTTTGTTTGCTAGTTGCACCAAATCATTTAGGTGCTGCCATTGATGGTGGTGTTGCATATATGGATTTGGCGCGTATTATGGAAGCTGACCCTGAAGATGAACTTTATGATCTGGCTGGTGAGTTTTTTGAGAATGCTGAAAGAATTCAGCGCGGTAGTGCAGCATATAATCTGGCCTGTATTTATGGTTTGCGTGGGCAAGAAGATGCTTGTGCAGAGGCATTAAACCTGTCTAAAGAATGTGGAAGTTTACCCAAAACAGATGATATTGTTAATGATCTAGATTTGCTTAAAGTAAGAAATAGCAAGTGGTTTACTGAGTTTATAGAAAAAGTAAAAGTTGGCCCAGAACCCGTTGTTGTGGATGAAAATGAAGTTATTTACGATGTGGAGGGTAATGTTGTAAATAATAAGAAAGAGAAAAAACAGTATGAAACTGAAGTAGATGGCGTTATTTATGATGTTGAAGGTAACGTTATTAGAAAAGTTGAAGAAGAGGACGTTGCTGATGTAAATGCTGAAAAGACGGACAGTGCTGAGGAAAAGGGAGAGGAAGAAAAAACTGAAGAGTCCGAGCCTAAAAAAGTCGAAGAGTAGTGAATATATTCTGATACTAAAACACGAAGCTTAAAAAGAGTAAGAGAGTTAAATAAATTGCGTTCTTTTTTCTTCGTGTTTTTTTGCTAAACAAAATTATATGCAGTTTATTGCGATAATATTATGTAAGCGAAAGAGCAAGGCTATGTGAAGTTAGTCCCCATAGCTTTTTTGTAAAATAGCCTGAAGTTTTTCCAGTCCTAATTTTCTAGTTAACTTTATATTTCTTTCAGGGATTGTTTCTGGGTTGGGATATGTGTTTAAAGCATGTTCCAGACTTGCTTCTCTAATGAGGTGAAGCATAGGGTAGGGGGAACGATTAGTATAGTTGGCAGGGTCTGTTGAGGCTTCACCATCAAAGCAATATTCAGGATGAAAGCTTGCCAGTTGATAAATACCTTCGTAGTGCTGTTCAATTAAAAGTGATTCTGCAAAAGAAAGGAAATCAAGATAATCATCAAACTGATTAAAACTCTTTGGGAAAATAATTAAGGTGGTTTCAATCTTTGTTTCAGAGTCTAAAACCTGACATTCTTTGAAGACAGATTCGAGGCACTGCTCTAATTCGTTTGATTCGATAACGGAGTAACGAATGCTTGCTCTGTCATGTTCACGTTTGGCAAATGGGCAAATGTTGTAGTCAATAATAAAGGATGTTAGCCATGCTTCCGTCTGTTTTATTATGTTTTCGCTGGTCATAATGTCAGATATTTGATTTAAAATAAAAAAGCCCCTTAAATTCAGGGGCTTTTTTTGTCATAGTACCAAAAGGGCTTTAGGTATGAGCTGCACCCTCTGAAATGCGCTGCTCTCTGAGTTCTTTAGCATGTTCTATTTTAGAAAAAACTCTGAGAATGTCATTGGAGGAAAGAATTCCAACCAATTTATCATCCTGAATAACTGGAATGGCACCAATTTTATGTTCTGCCATTGTCGCTGCTGCATCAGAGGCTAAAGTATCTGGCGTAATGGAGACAACACCTCTGCGCATAATGTTTTGTACTTTTTTGGGAATTACATGCAGTTCAGTTCCCGTTTTATTTGCTTCAATAGCATTTGAATTACTTTTAGGCCCGAGAGCTTTATACATGTCTCTGTCTGAAACCATACCAATAACCTTTCCTTTTTCTATTACGGGTATGTGTCTGACTTTTTCATAATGAATCAAGAAAAACACCCGATCAATCAAGTCGTGTGGCTCAACGGTAAATACATGTGAAGTCATTAGTTCTTCAACGCGCATGAATATCCCCTATACAATAAAAAAAATAACTGGCTAAGAATAAGGAAATTTTACATTTTTTACAAGAGCTTAAAAGTTTTGAAACTAAAATACATCAAACTGAAGATAATAGTTAAAAGCGCAGGTTATTGATTTGTATGGAGAGTGAGGGTTTAAATGGCAACATATAATTAATCAGCTTTCCTTTGTTATATTGCTTCATTTCTAATTAATGATAATTGAGATAAAATGAGCAAATCAAAATAGGCGGTTAAAAAAGCTTATTAATAAAATTTTGTATTGGCAATTGCCTCTTTAAACTTTGGAGATTTTATGCGTATTATTCTTTTAGGTAGTCCTGGTTCTGGTAAAGGTACTCAGGCACAATTTATTACTAAAAAATTTGGGATTCCTCAAATTTCCACGGGAGATATGTTGAGAGCCGCTGTCAAGGCGGGGACTCCTCTTGGAGTGGAAGCCAAAAAAGTGATGGATGCTGGTGGCCTGGTTTCTGATGATATTATTTTAGGTTTGATTAAAGAACGTATTGAACAGGCAGATTGCACAAATGGCTTTTTACTGGATGGTTTTCCTCGTACGATTGCTCAAGCTGAAGGCCTGAATGCAATGCAAGTCTCGGTTGATTATGTTATTGAAATTGCGGTTGAAGATGAAGAAATCATCAAACGAATGAGTGGACGACGTGTTCATTCAGCATCAGGACGTACATATCACATCGAATTTAACAAACCAAAACAAGAAGGGCTTGATGATGAAACGGGTGAGCCCCTCATTCAAAGAGATGATGATCAGGAAGATATTGTGAGAAAAAGATTGGCTGTTTATCATGAGCAAACTAAGCCATTAGTTAATTTTTATTCGGCAGAAGGGCAGTCAGCTAAATTTAGTTCTGTTGCTGGTGTGGGTGATGTCAGTGATATTACTGAAAAGGTATTTTCTGTTTTAGGGTAAATATTTCTTTTATTTTTTCGAGTATTTAAAATTTCACCAGTTACATATTAAATAATGTGCTGGTGATTTTAATTGATCTATAGAGGTGTGTGAGTGTCAAAAAAAGTTGATGTAGCAGTCGTTGGTGCAACGGGTGCAGTTGGAGAGGCCATGATAGCCATTCTGGAAGAACGTAAATTTCCAGTAGGTAATGTATATGCTTTAGCAAGTAGTCGTTCTGTTGGAAAGCGGATTCCTTTTAATGGTGGTTATTTGAAAGTTGAAGATTTGGCTGAATTTGACTTTTCTAAAGTACAAATTGGTTTGTTTTCTGCCGGTGCTTCAATTTCTAGGGAGTATGCACCTAAAGCAGCTTCAGCCGGTTGTGTGGTGATAGATAATACCTCTGAGTTTCGTTATGATGACGATATTCCTTTAGTTGTCCCCGAGGTTAATCCAGAAAAGATTGGGGCATATCAAACTCGTGGAATTATTGCTAATCCAAATTGCTCTACAATTCAAATGTTGGTTGCATTAAAGCCTATCTATGATGCAGTCGGAATTGACCGAATTAATGTTTGTACTTATCAAGCTGTTTCAGGTACTGGAAAGGAAGCAATAGAAGAAGTTGTTAAGCAGACTGCTCAATTGTTGAACGGTAAGCCAATCACTACAGAAGTGTACCCTAAGCAAATAGCATTTAATGTCTTACCTCAAATTGATGTGTTTATGGACAATGGTTACACCAAAGAAGAAATGAAAATGGTGTGGGAAACACAAAAAATATTTAATGATAAATCAATTAAAGTAAACCCAACAGCTGTGCGTGTCCCCGTGTTTTATGGGCATTCTGAAGCATTACATATTGAAACTAAAGAAAAAATTGATGTTGAAACTGTCCGGCACTTATTGACAAATGCACCTGGAGTCACTGTTATGGATGAGCGTGTTGATGGTGGGTATCCAACTGCGGTTACAGAGTCCTCTGGGAATGATGATGTCTTTGTAGGGCGTATTAGAGAAGATGTTTCTCATCCGCAAGGTATTGATTTATGGGTGGTTGGCGATAACGTTCGAAAAGGGGCTGCATTAAATAGCATACAAATTGCAGAAGAGCTGGTAAAAAATTACATCTAGTCTAAGCTTAGAAACTATATATGGCTGCTTCAAATCAGGTGAGTTGAGTGTGTGTCGAGTTTTCATTAGTAATTGAAAAGTTGCTAGACCTTGATACTAGTTATGCTCAGCGAGAAAGAGGGCTTTTGAATCAGTGTTTTTGATCGTTAGTTAAGATGAATAGTCATGTTTTTTTTGAAATGAATGAAAATCTGATCTAAAGGGTTTTTCTGCAGTTGGTTGTCTATATGCTAGGCGACTCGGAGAGGTTTAAGATTGTGGTAAAAAATTGTAAAGGAGAGTGGTGTGCGCAATTTAACTAAAACTATGGCGGCTGTATCTTTATTGGTACCAGCTAGCGCTTATCCATTAGGTATTGGCGATATTAAATTGCACTCAGCTCTAAATCAGAAGCTTGATGCTGAGATTGCATTACTTGTTTCGGCAGATGAAAATATTTCAGATATTAAAGTGAGGCTGGCACCCCCTGAAAAATTTGATGAGGCTGGCGTACCCTGGAGTTATTTTCTTTCAAAAATTAAATTTAAAGCGGTTACTCAGGCTAATGGTACAACCGTTGTAAAATTAACTTCAAAAGAAGCATTAAGAGAACCTTTTTTAGATTTTTTGCTAGAAGTTACTTGGGCAACGGGTAATTTGTATCGTGAATTTACAGTTTTAGTTGATCCGCCTGTTGCTTATACCCAGCCAATTATTCCTGTTATTCAGAAACCAAAACAGGCCACTAGATATTCTTCTGCTGGAAGATATGTCGACAAATCAGCTAAGCAACAAGTGTCCCCTGCTATTCAACAAACAGGTAGACATCAATTTTCTCAAACTACCGATGGTCAATATGGCTTAACGGATAGAAATGATTCAACCTGGAAAATTGCCAAAAAGACCAATGTTCATGATGATGTGTCTATAGAGCAAATGATGATGGCAATATACGAAGCTAATCCAAAAGCTTTCTATAAACCCAATGTTAATGCTTTGATGGCAGGGAAAAAAATTAACATTCCAGAAAGAGATAGCATACTTAAGCTATCTCATAAGCAGGCTTTATCTGCTTTTAAACAGCAAAATAATGAATGGCGTGGCAGAGTTGATGGAAAGTCTCAGCAGAAAACGCATGTTGATGAAAATGTTGTGGCTAAATCATTAGAGTTAGAGCCACCTGTTGATGATGATGTTAATGAAAGCGTTAAGGTTGTAACTGGAGAAGATACGCCTGTTGATCATGTTGATGACTCAGTAATGGATGACTCTAGTGTAGAGGTTGGTGATGAAGAGCTAGCCTCTCTTGGTAGAGTAAAAAAACTGGAACAACAGTTAGTTATGATGCAAAAGATGCTTGATTTAAAAGATGAGCAAATTGCAAACTTACAAAATAAACAATCAATTGAATCAACTGTTGTAACCCCAGTTGTTGATACTGAAAAAACAACAGTAGCAGAAACAAAAATAGCAGAAACAAAAACAGCAGAAACACAAGAACCAAAGAAAGCATCTGAATCAGCGCCGGCAAAAGCAGTCACTCCTCCTGTAGCGAAGAAAGCACCTGTTAAGAAGCTGAGGCCAATAGCACAGCCTGAAGCTGAACAAACGCCAGATTATTTAACATTAGGTATCGGTGGGACAGGCTTGGCTATTCTAGGTGCTCTTGGCTGGTTATGGTGGCGTAAAAGAAAAGATGTAGAAGAGGGTGATTCTGAAAGTATGTTTGCCTCTGCAAGTGAAATCAGTCTACCAGATTCTTCTGCTGATGAGTTGTCAGTCCCTGTTTTAGATGATGCCTTGGCATATGATGTAGGTACTGTGGGTGAGAGTTCTTTTTTAAGTGAATTTACACCAAGTGATTTTGATGCTTTTGATACTGATCAGAGTGAAGTCGATCCGATTTCTGAAGCTGATGTTTATTTAGCTTACGGTAGATATCAACAAGCTGAAGATTTAATGCGTCAGGCAATTGAAGACTATCCTGAAAGGGATGAGTGTAAACTGAAATTGTTGGAAATATTCTACGCAAATGAGAATAAGGAAGCTTTTGAAGAATATGCTCTTAAGTTGCAGAGTGAAGGGAAAAATGAAGATAGTGGTTTTTGGTCTAAAATCGTTGAAATGGGGCTTGAGTTAAACCCTGAGTCTAGATTAACTTCAGACAGAGCAAGTTTTGATTCTGTAGATTTAGACCAGGAAATACCTATAGAAATTGAGCAACCTCAGGTTCTAGATGTTGACCAAGAGGCCACTGTTGAAGAGACTCAGGAAATGGATTTTGATTTGTCAGTGTTTGATGATAATGAAGCCAGTGAAAATGAGCCTAAACAGGAAGGTGAAAAGGCAGAAGACGAAAAGGCTGAAGATGAAAGTGGGCTTGATTTTGACTTAAGTGTTTTTGACATTGATGGTGATGGAGAAAATACAGATTCGGAAACCAAAATCAGTGACGTTGAAGCTGAAGCAGTAGAAACAATCGATTTTGATTTGGATTCTGCAGTATCAGATGATTCTAGACAGGGCGATATTAAGGTAGAAGAAAGCCATGAAGATGACGGGGAAGTTGATTTAAGTGTTGAGCTTGAGGACGATATCGATTTAGATAGCTTTGATTTCTCAGTTAATGCTGATGAAGAGGAAAAGACTGAAACTGACTTGGAAAATGTGGCTGAGGCAGTTGAAGGGATTGATGATTTTGAATTTGATTTTTCTAGTGATGCTCCGGCTTCTGTTTCAACTCCGGTTTCGGAGCTAGAATCAGGTGTTTCTGATTTAACCGACATGGATGAACTGGAAACTAAAATTGATTTGGCTAAGGCCTATATCGATATGGGAGATGCTGAAGCAGCAAAAGAAATTGCTGAAGAAGTTTTAGCAAAGGGAACTGATGAGCAAAAAAAGGCGGCTCAAGAGGTACTTGATCAGTTGAGTTAAAGTTTGTTGTCTTTTGTGTTAGTTTAAAAAGCCCTTATAGGGCTTTTTTTATGCCGTGACCATAAGTGATTATGTTTTAACCTTAAATGGCTGAGAACAAACCGCAGGTTACTTCCATTCTGTCCCTCAGACACTGCGTGAGGAATACCTAAGTAACTTTGTTGACAGCACCTGACCCGCCAAGGATGGTGGAAATGCATCTGTTGCAAAGAGCTTTTATCTGCCCTGCTGTTAATACCCTTGAGAACAGAATGGATTCAACTATGAATCTGATCAAGCTGGTTTATTCATAGCCATATTTGTTTTTATAAAACTTTTCCTTCGAAGTAACAAAGGTTAAATTTAATTATTGTTATCGCTACCCTGCCTAAAACTGTCATCTTGGTAAGGATGCCGAGATCCAGTGACAAGGATGTTAACAACGATCACCATGAAATGACTGAAGCACATCCCTGTGTTCTGGATACAGGCGTTCCCTGCCAGTATGACGTTTACCTTGGTTTTGCTTGTTACTTGTAGCAGGGTGATTGCTCCGACTTAAAATGCTGATTACGTAAACGTCTCAGCTATGTTATAAAATCACCAGCTTATACGTCATCCTCGGCAGGTATTCACATTTTGCTATCCTGCCTAATGCCCTTTGGGTCATGCAAACCTGTTCCAGACAGGTTTGTGCCGAGATCCAGGATCCAGGGATGGGATGATTGTATACAAGTATTAGCTAATATTATTTAGATCGTACATCCCTATACTCTGGATACCAGCGATCCCTGCTGGTATGACGTGACCAGAATGTAGTTTAAATGGCTGAAGCTCTTGAATAACAAAATTATAAACCATTGATTTTGTTATTCTTTGATTGGTGGCCGCAAGGGCTAATTCGCTTATGGGTAATCAAGAAACTTTTTCATCAATAATGAAAGTTGGCTGAAGATATTTTTTTTATTAAAATAAGGCTTATAACTGACTAAGAATGGTTTCTTTTAATTTAATAAAGTCAGTTATTTTATTATTAAGTAGATTGAAATTTGATTTTATTCGGTCAGGATTTTTTCCTGGAAAACTGGTTTCAAGGTTTTTGGCCAGTATTTGAATATCTGAAAAACCACAAAAACTAACAGAACCATGTAGTTTATGGGTGGTTTCTTTGGCAACTGTCAGGTTGTTAGATTTCAAAGCTTGATCAATTATTTGTGATTGCTCTGGCAGTTCAGCAAATAATTTATTAAAAATCACTTTTGCCAGCTCAGTATTCCCTGATGTTCTCTGTAGTAGAGTTGAGATATATTCAACTTTTTCTGTACTGTCATTTATTGATGGTGAATAGGGGGGAATCCATAGGCTTAATAGTTCTTCTAATTGCTCCATTAATATAGGCTTTATCAAGCATTCATCAAACCCTGCTTCAATAAGTATCTTTCGCTGATGGCTTTGGGCATGAGCTGTAATGGCAATAACTGGAGAATCGTGGTTGAGTGTATTAGGCTGCTTAATTATTTTTATAAGCTCCAGTCCACTATAAAAAGGCATTTGTAAATCAAGCAGGATCAGGTCATATTTATATAGTTGTAGATAATCGAGAGCAGTTTTTCCATCCGCTGTTAATGTTATGTTATTACAGTGATCTTTAAGCTGAGATTGTAGTAAAAGTCTGTTAATTTCATTATCATCAGCTATAAAAATAGAGAATGAATCATCCGGTTTAGTTGTCTGAGTTACGGTTATTGCTTGTGTTTTATGGATGGGGTTAATTTGTGCTTCAATGATATTTTGTAAGTAACTCGAACGACAGGGTAGAGATAAAAAGTTATTGGGTGAGTTTGCTTGAATGCAGTGAGAAACAAAAATAGTTGGTCCCTTGCTTATGACTTTTATTTTTTCAGATAGATTTTTCGGTAGTTCCTTATTATCTTTGCTTGCAAGAAAAAGTAAGTCACATGGGGATGCTTTTTGAGCACTAATTTCATTAATGGATGTGAACTCAACGACAGTATACCCAAGAAAAATTAGTTGTTTAACAAATGCTTTTCGTCTTAAATTGAATGGGTCTATAACGTAAATGGATTGCTGTTTAAATTCTTTTTCTTCGTGTTTTGAAAGTAATACAGGAAGATTGAACCAAAAGGTTGAGCCAATATTATATCGACTGCAAACACCAATAGAGCCATTAAGTCGTTCGATTATATTCTTCGAAATTGTTAGGCCCAGTCCCGTTCCTAATTTGTTTTCAACCGCATAATCACTAGCTTGTCGAAAAGGTTGGAATAAGCTTTTAATTTTGTTTTTATGAATACCATGACCGGTATCTGAAATTGAAATAAACAGTGAATCAGCCCGTAGTCGGCAACGAAGAATAATGTGGCCTTGGTGAGTAAATTTCTGGGCATTACCTAATAAATTGGTGATAATTTGTTGTAATCGATTGGGATCAGATGAGATTAGTTGTGGAATAGCGTTGTCAATGTCAATAATGATGTGTACATTTTCTGATGTTGGAGAAACAATACTTGCACAGTTTTCAATAATCTCTCTAAAGTTAAATGTCGATATATTGATTTTAAAATTACCTGTTTCAAGGCTGGAATAATCAAGGATTTCATTAACGATAGCTAAAAGACCTGAAGCCGAAGATTTAATGAGGTGCGCCTGGTCAAGTTGCCGCAAAGATAATTGAGATTTTGTGAGAAGTTCAATGAATCCTAAAATACCATTCATTGGTGTACGTATTTCGTGGCTTATATGTGCAATAAACTGTGATTTTGTTTTATTTTGAGAGACTGCTAGTTCAGTAGTTTTTTCGAGAAATTTATTTTTATCTTCTAAATTAGCTAATGTCTTATTTAATTCACTCACTGCTAAATCAACTTGGTGAATTAAATGGCTTTGAGTTTGTTGTACGCCTGAAGCCATAGAATTGAAACTTTGACATAACAGATTAATTTCAGCGGTATGACTACCTGTAGCACGAGCATTCATATCTCCATCAGCCAGAGCGTTTGCCGTTTTTGTAAGACCTATAATTGGATTGCTTATTGTTTTGCTAAGTCGAATGGCAATTAATATACTGAAAGCAAGACCAATTAATATAAGGAATAGGCTATTTATAAGGTAAGTTTGCTGCTTTTTATTTGTACTTTCTAAAGATAAAGCAACCTTAACAAAGCCAATCGTTTTGATTGAAGGGGTACTTGCTTGCTCAAGTGAGTTGTTTTTAAGCTGGATATTTTTGTTATGAATCGAATGGATGGTAACTGAATGTTCAAAGAAAATAAGGTCTTTGGGTGGTGGCAAATGTTTTTGTTCAGATCTAGCTAAAGATTTTCCTGAAAGGTTAAAGATTTGAACAGAAACAATATCTGTTTCGTTCAATAAGGCATTGGTAATTTCATTTAAAACTTCGGTATTACCTGAAAATACGCCGTAGATGCTTGAAATTGCAAGCTGGTTAGTAGTTATTTGGCCTTTTTCTTTTAAAGCATTTTCTAGGTCAAGGTAGTGGTATTGGATAAAGTAGTACGCTAGAGATACAACAAGTAATAATGTGGGGATTATACTAAGAAGCAGAAGGCGAAATTGAATGCCAGATAGATTCATTTTATTAGTTTTGTGAAAGAAGGATGTTGTATTTTTTGTTGACTATTTAAGAAAATGCTAATATTCTTTGCATATTGTATCTTGTTTAGTTTTCGATAAAGTTAATCGTTAATATTTTATAATCGAGACGGTGCGAGTATGATTAATATTTCTAAATGCATAACAATAAGAATAGCGCATTTTCATTAAAACGTATGAGGAGAAAGTTATGGCTCGAATAGTTGTCTTAGGTGCTGGTATTGGTGGTGTTCCCATGGCCTATGAAATGAAAGAAACAGTAGGTAATGAACATGAAATTATTAGTATTTCAGATTCACCTACGTTTCATTTTGTACCCTCGAACCCATGGGTTCCACCTAAATGGCGTAAACCTGAAGATTTAAAAATAGAGCTTGCTCCTGTGATGAAAAAGAAAGGTATCGAATTCATTCAGAAAGCAGCAACTAAGGTTGATGCAGAAAACAATCAGATTTTAATGGATGATGGGTCAAGTGTAGCCTATGATTTTTTAGTTATAGCAACAGGCCCTCGTTTAGCATTTGACGAAGTTCCGGGGTTAGGGCCTGAGGGCTATACGTCTTCAGTTTGTCATGTTGATCATGCAGAGCTTGCATCTAAAGATTGGGATGAATTTATGAAAAACCCCGGGCCTATCGTTGTTGGTGCTGTTCAGGGGGCTTCATGTTTTGGACCTGCCTATGAATATTTAATGATTTTGGAAACTGAGTTACGAAAAAGAAAAATTCGTGATCAGGTGCCGATGACTTTTGTTACTTCAGAACCATATATAGGTCATCTGGGTTTAGGTGGTGTAGGTGATACTAAAGGTATGCTCGAAAGTGCTTTGCGTGAAAAAACCATAAAATGGGTTACCAATGCCAAAGTAGATAAAATTGAAGAGGGCATGATGTATGTCACAGAAGTTGATGACAAAGCTGAGGATAAACAGAAGCATGAAATCCCCTTTAAGCATTCTATGATGCTTCCTGCTTTTACAGGGATTGATGCTGTCAGGCATTCAGGTGCTGAGGGCCTGACTAATCCTCGTGGATTTGTACTCGTAGATAAATATCAGCGTAACCCTACTTTTAAAAATATTTATTCAGTCGGTGTGTGTATTGCTTTGCCTCCTATTGAAAAGACACCGGTTCCAGTGGGAACACCTAAAACGGGTTACATGATTGAATCAATGGTAACTGCAACAGCGCATAATATTAAAAATGAATTGGCAGGCAAAGAACCTTCAGATATTCCTAGTTTAAGTGCGTTATGTTTAGCCGATTTGGGGGATACTGGGGTTGCATTTTTAGCTGTACCGCAAATACCGCCAAGAAATACAACATGGTCAAATCATGGGCGTTGGGTGCATCTGGCAAAAATTGGTTTCGAGAAATATTTTATGAGAAAGATAAGAAAAGGAATTAGTGAACCCTTTTACGAAAGAATGATGCTTAAAATAATGGGCGTTGTTCGATTAAAATAGGAGATGAAATGACCATAGAAAGATGGGTGATGGCTGTAGCTGGCACCTTTATATTAATCAGTGTTAACTTGGCTGTATTTTATTCAATAAATGGTTATGGTTTACTGGCTTTGTCGGGTTAAATTTATTACAAGCTGCATTTACAGGGTTTTGTCCTTTAGCTTTGATATTAAAGAAGTTTGGGGTTAAATCGGGGTGTGCATTTTAGTTTTTTTAGTTTTTTGAAAAAGTAAAAGGGGGGTAAAGTGATAGCTTTACCCCTTTTTTTTGCTTTGGATTGTGGTAAATATTAGCGACGGGTATTTGATAAGCCTGGGTGAAAAGTTTAGTTATGTTAACCAGGTAGCTTTTGTTTAAAAAATAAGCAGAGTAACCGTATAGTTTTTTGCTTTAAAAAGTTTATCTATCTTATTCTTTTAAATGAATCTTTTTTCTTGTATTATCATAGGCTAGAGATAAGAATGTTTTATTTGTTTGAATTTTAAATGTATTTTTATATTGTTGAATTATAATTATATTTTTATATTGGTCTTTATTTTGCTTTAAATTAAAACAGGAAGGAACATGGCAGAAAATGAACAGGTTGAGGGTGAAGAAAAAAAATCCTCAAAAGTTATTATTATCGCTGCAGTTATTTTGTTATTAGTAGGCGGCGGAGCTGGTTATTATTTTATGGCTGGTGGTGATTCAGACGCTGAAAATTCTGAAAAAGTTGAAGAACCAGAACAAGAGGCTGAAGAAGATATTGATAATGAAGAAATTTATTACGAAATGAGTAAACCCTTAAAGGTTAATTTTCCGAAAGGTTCTGGTGCAAATTTAATACAAGTTTCAATTTCTGTTCTTGTAAAAGGAGCGGAAACTGCAGAGGCAATTAAGAAACATGAGCCAATGATATTTAATAATTTATTAATGGCAATAAGTGCAAAGGGTGCGAATAAATTAAAGACTCGAGAAGGTAAAGAAGAGCTTCGTCAAGAGATGTTAGATGAGGTGGCCAAGGTGATGGAAAGGATGACAAAAAAGAATAAAGTAGAAAATATATTTTTTACTACATTTGTTATGCAATGACTTTGATGTGAACCCAGCTTTATGCTCCCGGCTTTAGTTATATTTCGGCACAAAAATTATGGGATTTAGTGGTAAAAAGAGGAAATGACATTGTTCAAAATACTAAAAAAGAAGTTTTGTGAGATTGCTTGCAGAGCTCTGATTTACAGAGGCGTTTAAGAATGTCTACAGCAGATCTGCTATCACAAGATGAAATTGATGCCCTTTTGCATGGTGTTGATGATGGTGATGTAGAAACAGAAACGATTGAAGAGGAAGATAATTCCGGAATTAGAGGGTATGACTTTAATAGTCAGGAAAGGATTGTCAGGGGTAGGATGCCTACTTTGGAGATGGTTAATGAGCGGTTAGCGCGATATTTTAGAATTTCTCTGTTTAATTTTCTTAGACGGTCGGCAGAGATTTCTATTTCAGGGATTCAGGTTTTAAAATTTTCTGAATATATTCAAAGCCTTTTTGTTCCAACAAATCTAAATGTCGTTCGCTTTGCGCCTTTAAGAAGTCGGGCTCTAATTGTTATGGAGCCGCGCTTAGTTTTTACTGCGGTAGATAACTTTTTTGGTGGTGGTGGGCAATTCTATAATAAAGTTGAAGGGCGCGAATTTACTCCAACTGAAATGCGAGTTATCCGGTTAATTATCGATTTACTGTTTAAGGATTTAAAAGAAGCCTGGAAGCCTGTGATGGATCTTGATTTTGAGTATATGAACTCTGAAGTTAATCCTCAATTTGCCAATATTGTGAGTCCAGCAGAAATTGTTATTGTTTCTACCATTCATGTAGAACTTGAGGGTGGTGGTGGTGATATCAATATAGCAATGCCTTATGCCATGATTGAACCCATTCGTGATTTGCTGGATGCTGTAACGAGTGATCGGGGAGAAGTGGATGGAAGTTGGCAAGAGGGCTTAAGAAAGGAAGTTTTGCGTAGTGAAGTTTCCTTAAATAGCATGTTGATTGAAAAAACGGTGTCAATAAATGATGTGATGAACTTTAAAAAAGGAAATGTTATTCCTATCGATATGCCAGAAACAGTCGTTGTTGAAGCCGAAGGTGTGGCTATTTTTAAAGGGAAAGTTGGTTTATCCGATGGTAATTACGCTATTCAAATAACAGAAAAATTGAATCAAGATTCAATGTAGAGTTTTAGGTGAAGTATAAATGTACTTCTAGATAATAATTGTAGAGATCATTGGGTAAGGTAATGAGTGAAGATGATGAGGTTGTTGGTGATGATTGGGCCGAAGCGATGCAAGAACAAACAGATTCTGAAGCAGGAGGCGATGCAGACTGGGGAGATGCTTTAAAAGAACAAGGTGATGCAGAAAATCTTGAGTCAGCTCAATTTAATGAGTTGGAAGAGGGTGTTGCCCCTAGTGTTGAGCAGGTAGATATCTCGCCTGAAGAGCTAAAATTAGATGTGATTCTTGATGTCCCCGTCACTGTTTCAATGGAAATAGGACGAACTCAGGTTAACATTAGAAACTTATTGCAGCTTAATCAGGGCTCTGTTATTGAGTTGGATAGATTTGCTGGCGAGCCAATGGATGTATTAGTCAATGGAACCTTGATTGCTCATGGTGAAGTCGTGGTGGTCAACGAAAAATTTGGTATCCGGTTAACTGATGTGATTAGTCCATCTGATCGGGTAAAAAAATTAGGATCGTAAATAACTAAAGGTCAATGGTTTGAAAGTTTCTATACACAGTATTGCTATTTTTCTGATTTCTATTTCACCTGTTTATGCTGCAATAGAGAAAGAATCTAAACAGGCTGTTAGCACTGTTTCCAGTACGCATGTGTTGAATTGGTCGTTAGGTTTGATAATGGTTTTGGGCTTGTTTTTTGTCTGTATTTGGCTGATGAAAAAAATGGGGGCTATTCCGCTTAATTCAAAAGAAAATATGAGAGTCGTTAGTGGCTTATCGTTAGGTATGCGTGAAAAACTGGTGCTGGTACAAATAGGTGAAAAACAATTACTGTTGGGTGTGACACCTGGAAGAGTCGAGAAGTTATTGGTACTTGAAGGTGAGGATAAGTTATATCGATCTACTCAGGGTAATAATACTGGAAGTGACTTTTCTCAGAAGTTTAAACAAATAATGTCTGGATCGCTTAATGAATAAGTTTGTTCTGTTTGTTGGGTTACTATTATCGGTAACGTCAGTGTGGGCAGTTCCAGGCATAGATGCAGTGACGGTAACAACAAATCCGGATGGAGGGCAAAGTTATACTGTCACTATCCAGATATTGGCCTTAATGACAATGTTAACGGTTTTACCGTCGTTGTTATTAACCATGACAGCATTTACTCGCATCATGATTGTTTTGGGTTTGTTAAGGCAAGCAATAGGTACGGCTCAAGCGCCGAGTAATCAAGTATTGCTCGGTCTCTCTTTGTTTTTAACTATTTTCATTATGATGCCAGTTTTTGAGAAAGTTAATACTCAGGCTGTTCAGCCTTATATGGAAGAGAAGATTGATGTAACAACTGCAATTCAAAGGGCTTCAGCACCTTTTAGGCAATTTATGATGAAACAGACTCGTGAAGCTGATTTAGAGTTATTCATGAGAATTTCAGGCCGGGAAGATTTTGAAACAATTGATGACGTCCCCTTTTCTTTACTGTTGCCGGCTTTTGTGACGAGTGAGCTTAAGACTGCATTTCAGATTGGATTTTTGATCTTTTTACCTTTTTTAGTCATTGATTTAGTGGTTGCTAGTGTTCTAATGTCAATGGGGATGATGATGTTATCTCCAATGATTATTTCTTTACCTTTTAAAATTATGTTGTTTGTATTGGCTGATGGCTGGTCTTTAGTTTTAGAGATGCTAGCAGCCAGTTTCTATGTCTAACAGGCTTTTTAATCAAGTACTAATAGATTTGATTTCAAATAAAATCGGTACCTATTTATGACCCCTGACGTTATTTCAACAATTGCTCAAGATACTGTGTTGGTAGCCGTTAAGCTGATAGCCCCCATTCTGTTATCTTCTTTAGCCATCGGGTTGCTTGTGGCAATGTTTCAGGCTGCAACACAAATTAATGAGCAAACATTAACATTTATTCCAAAGTTGGCAATGGTTATCATTGTTCTGATGGTCGCTGGTCCCTGGATGTTACAAGTGGTCATTGATTATTTTCAAGATCTGGTGCGACAAATACCTGAATTAATAGGTTGATGAGGTGAATTTTACTGAACAAGAGCTGTTGTCGATATTGGCTTCTTATATGTGGCCATTTATTCGAATTAGTTCGATGTTTATTACTCTCCCTATTTTTAGTGTTAAATCATTACCAGCCAAAATACGAGTGATTGCATCATTATTAATAACGCTTGTTGTGGTTCCCGTATTACCTGATATTCCTGATATTGCTGTTTTTAGTTACCAAGGTTTTTTGGTTACAGTTCAACAGCTTGTTATTGGTTTGTCGACAGGGTTCGTTTTACAAATGGTTTTTGCTGTCATGGTTGTTGGGGGACAAAGTATTGCCTATAGCATGGGTTTAGGGTTTGCTTCAATGGTTGACCCGGCAACAGGTGTTCAAGTACCAGTTATAGCACAGGTCTTTGTGGTTTCTTCTAGTTTAATGTTTCTTGCAGTCAATGGACATTTGTTATTAATTGAAATGCTAGCAACCAGTTTTACAACCTTGCCGATTGGAATTGTTGGTTTTGACCTGAGTGATATATGGTCTATCGTTATATGGAGCAGTCAAATGTTTTCAGGAGGCTTGTTATTGGCTATTCCTGTTATGGCCTCGCTATTGTTTGTTAATATTAGTTTTGGGGTAGCAGCCAGAGCCGCACCACAGTTACAAATTTTTGGCGTTGGTTTTCCTATTACGATTATGTTGGGTATGGTTTTAGTCTGGATTTCATTAGCCAATGCATTAGAGGTTTTTGCTGATGTATTAACGGATGGCTTTGCATTAATTAATCAGCTGTTAAGGCTGTCGAATTAAGGATAGAATCGATGGCTGAAGATTCAGGGCAAGATAAAAGTGAAGACCCCACGGAGAAGCGTCTTACCGACGCCAGAAAGAAAGGTCAAATCCCAAGATCAAAAGAGCTAAACACTTTTGTTTCCTTGATGACTGCATCCATCATGCTATTATTTGTTGGTGACTCTATTGCTAAAGGGATAGCGCGGCTAATGCAGCAACAATTTAGTTTGAGTCGAGAGGTTATCTTTGATTCGGCTAGTCCTGTTATTTTCTTTGAACAAGTGTTGTTAGACGGCTTGTTGTTAATTGTTCCGTTAGTTATTCCTCTCATCATTGTTACTTTGTTCACGCCTATGATGATGGGAGGCTGGAACTTCACAATGGAGTCAATGACGCCCAAATTCTCAAAGATGAATCCATTTTCTGGGTTGAAAAGGATGTTTGGAATTCAGGGGATTGTGGAGTTATTAAAGGCTGTAGTGAAAATTGCATTGGTTTTTTTTGTAGCAGGTACTTTATTCAATACTTATTTTGATCAATTTATGAGCTTGAGTTCACTCCCTTTAAAAGGAGCAGTTACTAAGGCTTTAGATATCATTATGTTTGGTTTTTTGATTTTAAGTTCAACCTTGGTTCTGGTCGTTGCTATCGATGTTCCTTATCAATTATGGAATACCAAGCGACAACTAAAAATGACTAAACAGGAAGTGAAAGATGAGTCAAAAGAGCAAGAGGGTAATCCTGAGGTTAAAGGTCAAATTCGACGAAAACAGATGGAAATGTCACAGCAAAGGATGATGGACGAAGTGCCAAAAGCTGATGTGATAGTGACCAATCCTGCTCATTATGCTGTGGCTTTAAGGTATGATCCTATGGGGACTGGTGCGCCAGTAGTTGTGGCAAAAGGTATTGATTTAATAGCGGCACATATACGAAATATAGCGATGGGGGAGGACATTCCTTTAATTGCTGCACCTCCTTTGGCAAGAGCTCTATTTTATTCAACAGAAATAGGGGATGAAATTCCTCAGGGGTTATTTTTGGCTGTTGCACAAGTTTTAGCCTATGTTTTTCAATTAAAAGCAGCGACTGAAAATAGAACAGAAAAACCCAGACCGCCTAAGGATTTAAAAGTGCCTGGTGAATTTAGGCAACAGTAAAGTAAATGTTGCAATTGTCATCATACTTAGCTGTTATTAAATACACTTATAATAGAAAAATAATGCAGGTGAGTTACTTGCTGAAATGTCTCGAAACACAAGGGAACGATTAGCCCTTTTATATTGACCAATATTTTATAAATAAACATGGATCTAGCTAAAGTAGTTGAAAAAATTAAATCATTAACGGGGATGGGATTAGGTGCTCCGATAATCATTGTCATGATTCTCTCAATGATAGTGCTGCCATTACCTGCCTTTCTACTAGATTTGTTTTTTACCTTTAATATTGCATTTTCACTGATTATTTTATTGGTTGTTATATACAGTATAAAACCTTTGGAATTTTCAGTTTTTCCTTCAGTTATTTTAATCGCAACCTTGTTAAGACTTGCTTTAAATGTAGCTTCAACCCGGATTGTTTTGCTAGAAGGTCATGAGGGTGGTGATGCGGCTGGAAAGGTTATTGAAGCATTTGGATCATTTGTTATTGGAGGTAACTTTGCTGTTGGTTTAGTTGTTTTTGCTATTTTGGTTATTATCAATTTTGTTGTTGTAACCAAAGGTGCAGGTCGAGTTGCAGAAGTGGGAGCCCGTTTTACCCTGGATGCAATGCCTGGCAAACAGATGGCCATTGATGCAGATTTAAATTCAGGCCTGATTGATCAGGATCAGGCTAGAGAGCGTCGGGCTGAAGTTGCTGCTGAAGCTGATTTCTACGGATCCATGGATGGTGCGAGTAAATTTGTTAGAGGGGATGCAATTGCAGGGATTATCATATTATTTGTTAATATTATTGGTGGTTTAGCCATTGGTGTTGGGCAGCATGATATGAGTTTTGCTGATGCAGGTGAAGTTTATGTTTTGTTAACGATTGGGGATGGTTTGGTTGCCCAAATTCCCTCATTATTGTTATCGACAGCCTCAGCTATTGTGGTGACAAGTGTACGAGGAAGTACTCAGGATATTGGCAAACAAGTCAGTACCCAATTATTTGATGATCCAAAGGCACTGATTATTACTGCAGCGATTATAGGCTTGCTAGGTATTATTCCTGGGATGCCAAACGCAGTGTTTATTTTGTTGTCATTGACCTTATTAGGTGGTGCCTATTTAATAAACTTAAGGCATAAAAAAGAACAGGAAGAAATACTGCAAAAGGTGGCTCAAGTACCACAACAACAAGTGAGTGCATCTGAAGTAAAAGAGTTGGGCTGGGATGATGTGATGCCCGTTGACGTGATTGGCCTGGAAGTAGGTTATCGGCTTATCCCTTTGGTTGATAAAAATCAGGGAGGGCAATTGATGACACGGATTAAAGGTGTACGTAAAAAGCTGTCTCAAGAACTGGGCTTTTTAATTCCTTCAGTACATATTAGAGATAACCTAGACTTGTCTCCGACAACTTATAGAATTTCATTAATGGGAGTGACTGTTGGTGAGGCTGAGATTAGACCGGAAATGGAGATGGCAATTAATCCGGGGCAAGTGTTTGGTACTTTACAAGGAGAGGTAACACAAGATCCTGCTTTTGGCTTAGAAGCTGTCTGGATAGAACGCAACCAAAAAGATCAGGCTCAAACTTTAGGTTATACCGTTGTCGATCCAGGAACGGTAGTTGCAACACATTTAAGTCATATTCTGCAAGCAAATGCCCATGAATTATTTGGCTATGAAGAAGCACAGAATATTATGGATAACTTGGCTAAATCTGCACCTAAACTGGTTGAAGATTTGGTGCCCAAAACATTGGCTTTGGGTATAGTGGTCAAAGTGTTGCAAAATTTATTACGAGAAGGTGTTTCTATTAGAGATATTCGTACCATTGCCGAAACTTTGGCGGAGTATGGAGCCAAAAGTCAAGATCCTGACATCTTAACTTCGGCTTCACGTGCAGCTTTAGGGCGTTCAATTGTCCATGAAATCAATGGGGTACAAGAAGAGTTTTCAGTTATTACTTTAGATCCTGAGTTGGAACAGTTATTGCATCAGTCTTTGCAAACGGCAGGCGAAAATGGAGCAGGTATAGAACCTGGGTTAGCTGAACAAATGCATAAATCATTAGAAGAGAGTGCTCAGAAAATGGAAATGGAAGGACAAGTAGCGGTGTTATTAGTTTCTTCCTTTGTGCGTCCCTGGTTAGCTCGATTTGTCCGTCATTCAATTTCTGGGTTACATGTCCTGGCATATAATGAAATTCCTGAAGATCGTCAGATCAAAGTGGTTTCTACTGTCGGGCAGCGTGAATAACGCTTAAAATAAGATAATAGGAAGCACAATGAAGATTAAACGTTTTGTTGCAAAGGATATTCGTCAGGTCATGCGTATGGTTAAAGATGAATTAGGTGCTGATGCTGTAATAATGTCTAACAGATCAGTCGATGAGGGCGTTGAAATTGTAGCCGCTAAAGATTTTGATGAGCAAGCTATTCATAATAATATAAATTCACAGTCTTCTTCATTGGATAATAGTGATAAAGCTAGAAAAGACACCGTATTAACAGACTTTGAAGCAGAAAAAAATAAACTACATATTGTTAGCAGTCCTAGAAAAGTTGGAGCTGATGGGGTTATTCCTAAAAGACCATTGAAACGTAATATTGATCAATATGTTGGGTATGCTGAGAAGATTAGCTTAGCCAGTGAAAGTCATAAACCTGCCATGCAAAAACAGGCGCCTAAACAGGCACCTAAAGCTCAGAAGCCAGCGAGAACAAATCAACAATTTAGTAATATTGTAAGAGAAGAAATAAAACAAAAGTCAGCTGTAGTGCCTGAGCAGTTTATGCAAGAAATGCGTAATGAAATTAAAGCATTAAAGTCGGTATTGGATAGCAAGTTGTCAGAAGTTTCGTGGAATCAGGGAATGCAAAGTAATCCAGTGCGCATTGAATTATTGCACCGCTTGGCTGATATGGGGTTTTCAAAAAAATTATCTACAAAAGTGGCAAATCGTCTAGATAGTCATAAAGATATAGATTTTGCTTTTGAAAAAGCAAAAGAAATGTTGGCAAAAGTTTTACCTGTTATCGATGATAATTTGTTGGAATATGGGGGCGTAGTTGCTTTGGTTGGGCCAACAGGCGTGGGGAAAACGACCACGATTGCAAAGTTGGCAGCACAATTTATTTTAAAGCATGGTGCAAGACAAGTTGCTTTAATTACCACAGATAACTATAGAATTGGCGCTCATGAACAATTATCAACTTATGGTAGTTTGTTAGATGTGCCGGTTCGAGTTGCTGCAAATGCAGAGGAATTAAGAAACCATATTAATAGTTTTCAAGATAAACGTCTGGTTTTAATTGATACCGCTGGAATGAGCCAGAGAGATATGCGATTGGCTGAGCAGATTCAGACATTGCAACAGGAAGATGTGCCAATTAAGACATATTTGGTCATGTCTGCAGCGACTCAATATAAAGCAATGAATGAAATTATTAATGCCTTTAAAGTATTTGAGCCAGAATCTAGTATTTTGACTAAACTAGATGAAACAGTCGCTCAGGGTTCAACTTTGTCCGCAAGTATCGAGCAACAACTACCTATTTCATTTATGACTAATGGTCAGCAAGTACCTGAAGATATATATTTTCCAGATGCATATACTTTAATTGAACAGTGTGCGGCTGGGTTAGATGAAGATAATGATTATAATGATACTTTAAGTTATGATGACTGGGTGGCAGAAGGCTATGCATAAGTCAGTTGATCAAGCGTCCGGGATACGAAAAATGAGACAAATACAACCTAAGCCAGTCCGTGTTATTGCTATTACAAGTGGTAAAGGCGGGGTTGGTAAAACGAATTTATCAGTCAATCTGGGGGTTGCGCTTTCTCAAGCCGGGCGAAGAGTTGCTTTGCTTGATGCAGATATGGGGTTGGCAAATGTAGATATTTTATTAGGACTTTCTCCTAAATATAATTTATCTCATGTTTTACAGGGTGAAAAAACTCTGGAAGATATAATGTTGACCGGACCCGCTGGTTTGAAAGTAATTCCAGCATCATCGGGTGTTCAGCAAATGGCAGAACTTTCCACAGTTGAGCAAGCCGGTGTAATAAGAGCTTTTAGTGAAATAGATCAAAGCCTTGATGTATTGATTGTCGATACAGCAGCAGGTATTTCTTCTAGTGTGGTTAATTTTGCAAGAGCCTGCCAAGAGATCGTCGTTGTTGTTTGCGATGAACCAACGTCATTAACAGATGCCTATGCTTATATTAAATTGTTAAACCGTGATTATGGATTGAATTCATTTCACGTTATAGCCAACATGGTTCAATCAGCTCAACAAGGGCAACAATTATTTAACAAATTAAGTAAAGTGACAGATAAATATTTAGATGTCACTTTAAATTACACGGGTGCAGTGCCTTTTGATGAGTATTTACGTAAGTCAGTACAAAAACAAACACCCGTATTAGAAGCTTTTCCCCGCAGTAAGGCAGCGTCAGCGATAAGAAATTTGGCACTTAAAATTGATAGTTGGCCAATTAAAATTCAAGCGGGTGGTTATTTAGAGTTTTTTGTAGAAAGAATGATTCAATACAGTACTCATGAGGATGCCGCATGAATGGAGCGGCAATGTATGCAACGACTATGCAGGTAGGAACAACCGATGATTTGGTTATTCAGCATGTACCTTTGGTTAAACGCATTGCTTTTCATTTAATGGGCAGATTGCCTGATACAGTTTTAGTCGATGATTTAATTCAGGCAGGGATGCTTGGGTTATTAGAAGCAGTAAAAAATTATGATATGACTCAAGGAGCCAGTTTTGATACTTATGCAGGTATTAGAATAAGAGGGTCAATGCTTGACGAAGTGAGGCGATCTGATTGGACACCTCGCTCGGTTCATAAGAAATCCAGGATGGTTTCTGAAGCAATCAAAGAGGTTGAGAATAAATTAGGTAGAGATGCCAGAGATATTGATATTGCAGAGCATTTAGGTGTAGACCTTGAAGAGTATAATCGGATGTTACAAGACTCTTTGGGATGTAAAACTTTCAGTGTTGAAGAGTTGGCAGAAACAGGCGATTCTGCTTTTAAGAATGCAGAAAAAACCAACAGTGAGCCCGTCAACTTATTGGAAGAGGATGACTTCCAGCAGGCCTTGGCCAAGGCGATCATGACTTTACCTGAAAGGGAGCGTTTAGTTGTTTCTCTTTATTACGATGAGGAATTTAATTTACGTGAAATAGGTGAAGTATTAAATGTCAGCGAATCTCGTGTAAGTCAAATAAGTAGCCAGGCTATGTTAAGGTTACGATCAAGACTTGTTGACTGGACAGATCGAATAGAAAATACATTTTAAATGTTAAGTTACCCATTGAAATATTAGAACAATACATCTATGGTATATTGTATATGGATGGCTCTTTCAAAGTGAGTAATTCCCTACATGACTTTATGGTACGGGGGATAACTTTTTTATAGAGTTTTGGGGGAAACGGTTCAAGTATTATTGATTTGGGTCGATAAAATGAATGATGAAATAAATAGGTTGGAGATTATCCTTGGATAAAAATATGAAAATTCTGGTTGTTGATGACTTTTCAACAATGAGACGAATAGTAAAAAATCTATTGAGAGACCTTGGGTTTACTAATACTGTTGAGGCAGATGATGGTAAAACTGCTTTACCTATTTTGGAAGCTGGAGGTATTGACTTTTTAGTGACTGATTGGAATATGCCAGGAATGACTGGTATTGATTTGTTAAAAGCTGTTCGAGCTAACCCAAATTTAGTTGAACTTCCTGTGTTGATGGTAACTGCAGAAGCCAAAAGAGAGCAAATTATTATGGCCGCTCAGGCGGGTGTTAATGGATATGTTATCAAGCCCTTTACCGCCGCAACGTTGAAAGAGAAGATAGAAAAAATCTTTGAACGGATTGATGGTTAAAATAGCCTCGGAGAATAATGAATGACGAATGATTTGCGTTTAGCTTTGGCCAAGGATTTGGTTATTGCATTAGAGCAGGGAAACGAAACAGAAGCAGATAAATTGTTGGATCAAATTGCTGTGCAGAAGGAAAGTCAATTGTTCCAGGAAGTAGGGAAATTGACTCGCCAGCTTCATGATTCAATGGCTGGGTTTTCCTTAGATTCAAAAATTACCACCATGACAGAAAATGACATACCTGATGCAAAGGAACGCTTGCAGTATGTTATTACTATGACGGAACAAGCCGCTAATGAAACTTTAACTTCTGTCGAAGGATTATTAATTGTTTCTAACACTCTAAATGATAAAGCTGCTGAACTATCGACTAAATGGGAACGTTTTTTGGATAGGGAAATGCCTTTTGAAGAATTCAAAAGTATGAGTGAAGAACTTACAAAATATTTTCATGAGTCAAAAGCTTCTTTGCTGGAAGTTAAAAGTGGACTAAATGATATTTTGATGGCGCAAGGGTTTCAAGATATAACAGGGCAAATTATAAAAAGAGTAATAGATTTGGTTCAGGACCTGGAAGTCAGTATGGTTGAATTGATTCGTATTTCAGGAGATAGCAAAAAACCTGGAAATGCTCCGGTTAAGGAACCTAGTTTGCCCGGACCTGTTGTCCCTGGAGTGGATGACAAAGTGGGGGATGTAGCGAACAATCAGGATGATGTGGATGACTTGTTGTCAAGTTTAGGTTTCTGAGGAAACAATTATGGCTGTTGATCTAGAAGACGAAATTTTACAGGATTTTTTAGTAGAAGCTGGCGAAATACTTGAATTGCTTGGTGAACAGTTAGTTGAGTTAGAACAGAAGCCAGAAGATTTTGATTTATTAAACGCAATTTTTCGGGGGTTTCATACTATCAAAGGCGGTGCGGGGTTTCTGGCACTTGATCCATTGGTAGGCGTTTGCCATAAAGCAGAAGATGTCTTTGATGTTTTAAGAGAAGGGGAGCGAAAAGTCACAGCAGAATTAATGGATGTGATTTTGGAAGTTGTTGATGTTGTAAACGAAATGTTTGATCAGGTTAAGACTGGGAATGATCCTGATGCTGCTGAAGAACAGTTACTGGCCAGGTTGCAAGGGTTTACGCGAGCAGGTTCTGCAGTAGTTGATTCAGAACCCGAACCCGAAATTATTGCAGATGTGCCCGTTGTAGAAGACGTTGTTGAACAAGAGTTTGAAACAATGTTGGATGACGTATCAGGAAATGGATCTAATGGCCAAGTAGAAAATGATGAAATTACTGAAGCTGAATTTGATAATCTTTTAGATGAACTTCATGGTAAGGGAAAATTTACTGCATCATCACCTGAAAATAAAACAGCAGAGCAAGTTGAATCTGGTGATATTTCTGAAGCAGAATTTGATAATTTATTGGATGAGTTGCATGGCAAGGGGAGCTTCTCTGCAAAATCACTAGTTGAGGAAACTAAACCTGAACCCGTTATCGAATCAGGCGATATTACTGAAGCTGAATTTGATAATTTGTTAGATGAGTTGCATGGGAAGGGACAATTTAAAGGTGCTACTACAAGCGATGCTGTTAAGCCTGAACAGCAAGATAAAAGTATAAAGCCTCCTGAGGTAGCTAAACCAAAAGATGAAGCAGTGGTGGCGATCTCAGTAAAAAATACAAACAAAGAAAGCGCTCCAATTCAAAAACCAGCGCCTGTTCAAAAGAAAAAAGAAGTTGTTACTGAAACAAAGTCTGCGCCTAAAAAATCAGCTAAACCTGCAGCAAGTCAAGGAGAAACAACTGTTCGAGTTGATACTCATGTTCTTGATGATATTATGAATATGGTTGGGGAACTGGTTTTGGTTAGAAACCGCTTTCAGACACTCAAAGCCTCTACGGATACTGATTCAAATGAACATATGACTAAAGCGGTTGCCAACCTGGATGTGGTGACTGCTGATCTACAACTGGCTGTAATGAAAACGCGAATGCAGCCTATTAAGAAAGTTTTTGGACGCTTTCCTCGTGTTGTTAGAGACTTGTCCCGAAGTCTAAAAAAAGAAATTAAATTAGAGCTGGTTGGAGAGGAGACTGATTTAGATAAAAATTTAGTTGAAGCTTTAGCTGATCCTCTGGTGCATTTAGTGAGAAATGCAGTTGATCATGGCATTGAATCGCCTGAAGATCGAGTGGCGGCTGGCAAATCAAGGGAAGGCTTGGTTATTTTGACAGCATCTCAAGAAGGTGATCATATTATGTTATCAATCAAGGATGATGGTAAAGGGATGAATGCAGATAATTTAAGGCGAATTGTTGTTGAAAAAGGTCTAATGGACGAAGAGTCAGCTGCTAGACTTGATAATAAGGAATGTTATAACTTGATCTTCATGCCTGGCTTTTCTACTAAAGTTGAAATTTCAGATGTGTCTGGTCGAGGGGTCGGCATGGATGTTGTGAAAACCCGCATCACACAAATGAATGGCGTGGTAGAAGTCGATTCAGTGGAAGGCGTGGGAAGTACCATTATCATTAAGGTACCTCTTACACTAGCTATTATGCCAACCTTAATGGTTGTGCTCGGTGGGCAGGCATTTGCCTTGCCTTTAGCGAGTGTGCTTGAAATTTTGGATCTGGATTTAAGCAAAACAAATGTTGTTGATGGTCAGCAGGTTATTATGGTCAGGGAAAAAGCTTTGCCAGTGTTTTTTCTCAGCGAATGGTTAGTCAATGATCCTGCCTATGTTTTAGACAAACAGGGAATAGGGCATGTTGTTGTTGTTAATGCTGGTGGAAGACACATCGGCTTTGTGGTTGATCAATTAATTGGTCAGGAGGAAGTTGTGATCAAACCATTAGGTGCAAAATTACAAGGTCTGGATGGTTTGGCTGGAGCCACAATCACAGGGGATGGTAAAATAGCACTTATTTTAGATGTGCCTGGATTGATGAGTCGGTATGTAGGATAGGTATTGATATAGGACAATTGGCCTTGTGAAATTTGATTAATGATTTTAGTCATTTATTACTAACTATTTAAAGTATCAAATAGTGATAGTTTTTTCGGTGTTACTTCTATCAAATAATATTATAAGGAGTAACTTGCCCACACTCATCAGAGTGTAGTTTCAGAGAATATACGTTTATATGGCAATTCGGGTGTTAATTGTTGATGACTCTAGGTTTATTTGTAATAGAATTCAAGAAATTCTAGAAGAAGAATCCGAATTTAAAGTTGTTGGCATTGCTTCAAATGGAAAACAGGCACTGCTTATGGCTGTTCAATTAGAGCCTGATGTTATTACTATGGATATTGAAATGCCTGTTATGGATGGTATTTCTGCAGTTAAGCAAATAATGGCGGAATGTCCTACGGCTATATTAATGTTTTCTGCTGCGACTCATGCTGGTGCAAAAGCAACACTGGATGCTCTCAGTGCTGGAGCAATCGATTTTTTACCAAAACAGTTAGATCAAATCGATGGTAATAGGGAAACAGCTAAGCGGCTATTGAGACGAAGGGTTCGCATTGTTGCATTGCAATCCAAAAGAGTTAAATCAAAGCCAAAGGTAGATGTGGCCAGAATGTCTCCTCCTCGGCATATAACGCCCCCTATTTCGCTAAAACAATCTCGAAACACGCTTGGCACTCAAGCTGCTTACAGAAATATTGAATTATTGGTGATTGTGGCGTCGACTGGTGGTCCTGTTGCAATCCAAAAAGTATTGAATCAACTTTCAGGTAATTGTTCATTTCCTATAGTTATTGTTCAACATATGCCTCAAAACTTTACAAAAAGTTTTGCACAAAGATTAAATCAGGTCTGTCAGGTGTCTGTAAAAGAAGCAGAAAATGGTGATTTATTAAAGCCTGGTGAGGCTTTAGTTGGACCTGGAGGAATGCAGATGGAAGTAGCTTCTACATCTGGAAAAAAAGTAATTAAAATAACAGAAAAAAAAATAGGTGAAATATATAGTCCCTGTGCAGATATTACTTTATCTTCTATTCCAGGTAGTTATTCTAAAAATGTATTGACCGTCGTTTTAACGGGCATGGGAGCTGATGGCAAAGAAGGGGCTGTTGCATTAAAACAAAAAGGCTTTCATATTTGGGCTCAAGATGAGGCTAGTTCAACTATTTATGGAATGCCAAAAGCTATTGTTGATGCGAACCTTGCTGATAGGGTTTATAGTCTCGATGAAATCGCTAACGAATTTAAAAAATTGAGATAATGGATATTTTAAGTGTTATTGGTGTCTTTTTAGGTTTTATTGCCGTTGTAGGAGGCAATTTTTTAGAAGGGGGGCAATTAGCCTCATTAGTTAATTTTCCTGCTTTACTTATTGTATTTGGTGGTACTTTAGGGGCTACTTTTTTACATTTCTCCCCACATATTATTTTAAAAAGCATTAAAAATTTATTGTTAATTGTAAGACCTAGGAAACTGACTCTTGATAAGCAGATTGGGAAGGTTGTGAGATGGAGTGCTTTAGCACGTAAAGAGGGTTTGTTGGGATTAGAAGTCATTGTTGATAAAGAAACTGACCCATTTGCCAAGAAAGGCTTGCAATTATTGGTTGATGGCAATGAACCTGAAGTGATTAGAGACTGTCTGGAAGTGGAGCTTAATACCATTGAGCATATTGAGATGCAAGCAGCTAAAGTCTATGAAGCGATGGGCGGATATTCACCTACCATTGGTATTATTGGCGCTGTCGTGGGGTTAATACAAGTGATGCAAAATCTGGCAAATCCTGAATTATTAGGTGCAGGTATTGCAACGGCTTTTGTTGCAACCATCTATGGTGTTGGTTTTGCTAATTTATTCTTTTTACCTGTTGCTAACAAATTAAAATTACAAGCTTATGCTTTATTGCAATCTAAGGAGCTTATGTTGGAGGGTATTACAGCAATAGCAGAAGGTGAAAACCCAAGAAATATAGAATTAAAATTATCAGGCTATATTTCATGAAAAATTATCTCAATAATAATGGCGATAATTAATGGCAAGGACACGGCGCAAGAAAAGTATTTTAGATGAAAGTGATAATCATGAGCGTTGGCTGGTATCATATGCTGATTTTGTGACACTACTGTTTGCCTTTTTTGTGGTGATGTATTCAATATCATCAGTCAATAACGAAAAATATGAGAGTCTGTCAGTGGCCTTGGAAGGGGCATTTTCAGAGGTCCATATTGTTCAGAAAGTGATAGAACCCATTCAAATTGGGGTAGAACCAACGACGATTAAGCCCATAATTCTGGATAATCCAACAACGGAAGAAATAAACAAAAAAAATGAATTGAGTGACTCAATTTTAAAGGAAAGGCGTCAATTACAGTTAATATCAGAGCAATTTGAAGATGTGCTTCAACCCTATGTTGAAAATGATTTAATTGGTGTTAAACGGAATGATTTTTGGATTGAGCTAGAAATGAATAGTGAATTATTATTTTTAAGTGGAGAAGCTGAGTTATCAAGTAAAGCACTTCCTGTTCTTAAAAAAGTGGCTCAAGTGGTTAGAATTATGCCTAATGTCATTAATATTGAGGGTCATACTGATAATATACCGATAGATACAGTTGAATTCCCTTCAAATTGGGACTTGTCTTCTGCAAGAGCAACATCTGTAGTAAGAGAGTTTGTGAACAATGGAATTTCACCAAAACGATTATCTGCAATTGGCTATGGAGAATTTCATCCTGTTGCCGATAACAATAATGTAGATGGCCGGTTTAAAAACCGTCGAGTAGTTTTGGTTTTAATGTCTCAGGCTTTTGCTCGATATGGCATGAACGACCAACAGAGAGCTGAGATGTTAAATATTAAAAGCTCTGCTGATTCATCGCAATAAAGACAATTTAATAGTGTAGGTTAACGATGAAAATATGGGCTGTATCAAATCAAAAAGGAGGAGTAGGAAAAACAACAACAGTTGTTTCTCTTGGTGGCCTATTAACTTCATGGGGGTTTAGAACTTTACTGGTTGATCTTGATCCGCATGGCTCTTTAACCAGTTATTTTAAAATGAATCCAGATGAAATAGAGTTAAGTGTTTATAACTTATTTCATGATACTGGACAGAATAAAAATAACATCGACCCTCGAAAATATATTGTAGAAACTGATTTTGATGGCTTGTCAGTCCTGCCTGCGTCAACTGCTATAGCAACACTGGATAGGCAAGTGGCTTCCTTGGGTGGAATGGGACTGGTTGTTTCAAATGCACTAAATAAAGTGTCAGATGATTACGATTATGTCATTATAGACAGTCCACCGATGTTGGGAATTCTGATGATTAATGCATTAGCTGCATGTCAGCATATTATTATTCCTTCACTTTCTGAGCATTTAGCTTTAAAAGGATTGGAGAGAATGGTACATACAGTGCAAATGGTTTTTAAATCACGCAAAAACAAACCGCATTTTACCATTGTACCAACGATGTTTGATAAACGAACAAAAGCGGCTCGAGACAGTTTGATATTGTTACGGCAGAGTTATCCAGACAATATTTGGAATTCTGTTATTCCTATCGATACTAAAATAAGAGATGCCAGTATTCAAGGCATTCCTGTGCCAATATATGATCCGAAGTCAAAATCAGTTGAGGCTTATACCAATTTATTGGAATTGTTATTGCAGGAAAATAAACAAATAGACAAAAAAATGGCAGTAAATTAATGCAATCAGACAAATTTGGACAACAAGTTGTTGACCAAGACATAGCGATAGATACTTATTTAAGTACTTTACTTGAAGAAATTCCAAGTGATGCTGAGCTAGATCAAAAGGAAGAGGTAAAAGTTGCATTAAAGGCTGTTAAACCAGTAGCACCAAAGGTGCAGCCTGTACAAAAAAAAGTTGTTCAGGTTGTTACTAAAGAAGAAGAAACAGAGAAAATATTAACGCCTTTATCTGTCATGCCTGATTGGGCACAGAATGAATTTCAGGCATTGTACTTTAAAGTTGATAAACTGATTTTGGCAACGCCCTTAACTGAGTTGTTAAGAACAATGAAAATAGAAAAATCACCAACCCAAATACCAGGACAACCCTCGTGGTTTATGGGGTTACTGGATACACATGATCAGAGAATTGGTGTTTTAGATACCGGACAACTTATTTTAGGGAAATCCAGAGGACAACAAAGAGATCTGGAAAAGCAACCGTTCCAAAGTATTTTGATTACACATGATGGTAAGTGGGGGTTGGCATGTGATGAAATATTATCAATAGGAAGAGTTGAACCAGATAAGGTACGTTGGCGTACTTTGCGCAATAAGAAACCATGGCTAGTTGGTACAGTAATAGAAGAATTAACAGCAATTATTGATGTTAATCATTTAGTACCCCATAGAAAAGCCAGTTGAAAAATAATGTGGACTCTAAAAGGTTTTCAACTAATTAAAATAAACAGCATACATTTAAAACTTGGTGACTAGGAATGAGCGAAGACAATAAACAGAATGACCCTATCATGCAATGGGTTACTTTTCGTCTAGAAGATGAAAAGTATGGCATTAATGTTATGCAAGTACAGGAAGTCTTAAGAATTACTGAGATTGCTCCAGTACCTGGCGCTCCTTCATATGTTCTTGGGATTATTAATTTACGCGGAAATGTTGTTACGGTTATTGATACACGTAATCGTTTCGGATTAATGTCCAAAGAAACTGATGATGCATCGCGCGTGGTCATTATCGAAACAGAGGAGCACATTATTGGTATTTTGGTTGATAGTGTTGCTGAAGTGGTTGAGTTAAGAGCATCTGAGATTGAAACTGCACCCAATGTGGGTAATGATGAAACTTCAAAATATATTCAAGGTGTAACGAGTCGAGAAAATGAATTACTTATCTTGGTCGACTTAAATAAATTTTTAAGTGATGAAGAAAAACAAGAAATGGATTTGTTTTAAGACACAAAAAAAATGCCAATTAACTTTGTACACTTCTTGATTAACTAAGATGATGTGATTTAGTGTGTTGATAAGGTTCAGTCTGAAATAGGCAGATAACAGGCTGTGAAATGTTTATCATGAATATATTTTTCATATTGTAGGTTCTTTTTATATTTTAAAGAAATGAGAGGTAAGTATGATTGAAATAACGCCGATATCGACTACTCACCCTATAAAAAAAACACATAAAGTCATTCATGAACGTCAACAACAGTCTGGGCAGAATCAAGCAGAAGAGCATAAAAAAGATGAAGAGAATGATTCTGTCAATGAACAAGAACAACAGCATATCGATGAAATAGTTTAATGAATAATATTTTATTAATACTTTTTATAATGATAATAATCATTATAGTTGCTGCGTTTATCTGGTTAATTTTGAAGTATAACAAACTCAGGCAGGAATTAACTGTTCTTCGTAGCGATGTAGAAAGAGCTAATAAGGATATAGCAGGGTTATGTTCAGCTGCTGTTTCAGTAGATAGAAGACTATTGGATAGTGGTGAAAAGTTAAAAGATATTGTAGAGAAAGTGACTGATTTTGAACAACATGAGCAGCAGACTAGTCAGCCTTATCATACTGCTATACAAAGAGTTCGTAATGGCGCGGATGCAGAGGAGTTAACTCAACAGTGTGGGTTAAGCCGGGATGAAGCCGTTTTGTTGATAAGGTTACATGGTAATAAAAGCTAGAAAAAATAATCAGTTTTTTTAGAAATAATTTAGTCCAGTCCCCAGTCACAAAAGCAGTGACTGGGGACTGGACTATCTTTTGCGAGAGTCTTTAATAATCAATCGTCACCGCTAAAAGCTGCTAACAGCTGTAATAGGCTTAAGAATAAATTGTAGATTGAAATATATAAAGACACTGTAGCCATTATATAGTTAGTTTCACCGCCATGAATAATTGCACTGGTTTGGAATAAAATCATTCCAGACATCAGTAAGATAAACATTGCTGATACTGCAAGTGATAGTGCTGGAATAGCAAAGAACATTGCACCAAGGCCTGCTAAGAATGCAACCAATACACCCACCATCAAGAAACCAGCCAGAAAGCTGAAATCTTTACGTGTTGTTAAAGCATATCCAGATAGACCAAGGAAAATAACGCCAGTACCACCTAATGCTGTCATAATTAATTCATGACCGTTACTGAAAGCATTAAGGTACATATTCAAAATAGGCCCTAGAGTAAGTCCCATAAATCCAGTTAATGCAAAAACAAATACTAGCCCTAAAGAACTATTGCTGAATTTACTAGTCAAAAAAAGCAGTCCAAAATAACCGATCATAGTGACAATCATACCAGGGTGAGGAAGATTGAAAACCATTGCAAGGCCAGCTGTAGCAGCACTAAAAAGCAAAGTCATGGACAATAGCATATAAGTGTTTCTTAGCATTTTATTGGTTGATAAAATACTGGCTTCTGGGCGTGAAGCAGCCGTCTGTAATCTCATTGTGTTTTCCTTATGTGGATCAATACTATAAAAGTTGGTTTTCAATTTTAAGGTGAGACAAAATGAATGATCATCTCACTATGTTGATAACCTAAAATCGACAACGCAATCTTACAAGAGTTTCATTAGTTTTGTAAGTATTTTTCAGTAAACGTGACTAACTTGGAATATGACAGAAAAATCAACAACAACACCTTATCAATTAATGGGTGGAGAACCTACTATATTAAATCTGGTTGACAGGTTTTATTTTTATATGGACACCTTACCAGAAGCCGAAGGTATTAGAAAAATGCATGCGGCAAGTTTAGCTAATGCCAAAGATAAATTATTTAAGTTTTTATCGGGTTGGTTAGGTGGACCTGATCTATTTGTGCAAGAATTTGGACACCCGATGTTAAGGCGACGCCACTTTCCTTTTGAAATTGCCCAATCAGAGAGAGACCAATGGATGCTATGCATGAATAAAGCAATTGCAGAAATATCAATGGATGAAAAGTTAAAAAATAGTCTAGTTGAAGCATTAGATCAGTTGGCAAGCCATATGATCAATCAATGATAAATAACAGGATCTGATTAAGATGTCATTATTTAAGCAATTACTACTCCTTATTTCAGCACTGTTTGTGATGATTTTTAGCGTTAACTTTGTTTTGAGTGTTAACAATATAAGAGGGTATTTAGAGGGAGAATCAGAAATACATGCTCAGGATACTGCAACTTCTCTAGGCTTGTCACTGAGTCCTTATATGGTTAATGAGACTGATCCTGTCATTGAAACGATGATGAATGCCATCTTTGATATGGGCTACTATCAAGAAATAAAGTTAGTGAATGTAGAAGATAAGCCACTGGTCACATTAGCAAACAATACAGTGATTGAAGGTGTACCCAACTGGTTTATTGAAAATATTTCAATGAAAACTGCAAGAGCAGAAAGTGAAATCAGTTCAGGCTGGAGTATTAGTGGCGTGGTGTATGTCACCCTTAATCCAGGGTACGCTTATCTAAAGTTATATGAACAGGTTAAACAAAGTTTTTATTATTCATTGGCTGCTTTTGTTTTCTCAATCATATTGTTGTTAGTTGTTTTACGAGTGACTTTATCGCCATTAAAAAGAATTGACCGGATGGCATTAACGATTGCAGCTGGAAAATTTGAAACTATTGAGCAATTACCCTGGACGACAGAAGTTAGAAATGTCACCGTATCAATGAATATGATGTCCAACAAAATTGAGGCAATAATTAACAACCTTAATTTAAAATTAGATGGAATAGGGAAAAAACTTCAACAGGATAGTTTGACAGGGCTCAATAATAAAACCAGTTTTGAAACAGAGATGAAACGTCTGTTTATTTCCGAAAATGATGTTGAAGCTTATATTTTCTTGATAAAAATTGATGCCTTAAGTATTTTAGTTAAAGAACTGGAAGCAAGCTCTGTTGATGTTTTTCTAAAAGATTTTTCTCAGGTTTTAAAGCGAGTGTCTGAACAAAGCAAATGGGGAGAGGTTTTAGTTTATCGTTTTTTTGGTTCTGAGTTTGCGCTATTAGTAGAGCAAATGAATTTTCAGCAAACTGAAGAACTGGCAAAGACATTAAGCAACTCTTTTGCAGAAGTAGCTGAGAAATATCAGCGGTCAGATATTGCTCATATAGGGGTAACCCCATTTAATCCAATAGTTAGTACAGAAAGTATTTTATCAGCAGCTAATGAAGCTTATGAACAGGCGCAATTGATTGGAGCAAATAGTTACTTTATACGGACAGGGGATGATCAGGCTAAAGATATTGCCGAATGGAAATCTTTAGTCTTTAAAATTGTTGATAAACATGATTATAGTGTTTCATTTGTTGGAAGAGTTAAGGACTTTGAGTCTGATCAAATAGTAATGGAAGAGGCCTTTACTCAGGCTCTTGATCATAACGGAAATATTCTTTCTATAGGTACCTTTGTCTCAATTGCTGAAAAATTTGAAAAAATTGTCGAACTGGATAAAGGAATTATATTTAAAGTAATTAAACATATAGAAGAAGAGTCTATTCATTATGCAGTCGCAATCAATTTATCAACCCGAACAATTAAAAACAGTCATTTCCGCTCGTGGTTAGCGAGTTATATCAAACAAAAACAATTAATTTCTCAACAGCTGGTTTTTAGTTTTTCAGCTTATGCAGTGATAAAAGATTTTTCTGCATACAAAGAGTTTTTTGAGTTTGTTCATCAATTGAATGCCAGAGTCATGATTAAAAGGTTTGAGACTCAGTCTTTGTCTCCAGAACTTGCAAAACAGTTAAATCCTGATTTTATACGATTAGCGAGAGAATTAGGTCAGGGTATTGCTGTTGATGAAGGCAAACAAGGTTTTGTGGAAACAATGAATGACATTGGTGATTTATTAGATATTAGTATTCTGGCCGAAAATGTTGGTTCCGATGATGATTTTAACTGTATAAAAAAAATTGGAATTGCTGGTGCAAGTCGATAACTGCCTCGGACGGGGTTAAATTTAATGCTTTGGAATAAGCCGGAGATGGTGAACGCTTTTTTGAAGTGTCGATTACTGATAGGCTTACTTTGTTTATTTAGTCTATTTACCGTTTCTGCGACATTAAATATTAGCACTGAATTAATCGCTGAGATTGAACAGAAACATGGTGTTGAAGCTTCGACAAGGGTGCAGCAATGGCAACAACTGATGTTGACTGCAAAGACCTTACCAGAACAAGAAAAATTACAACGGGTTAATAATTTTTTTAATCAGCAAATAGACTTTGTTGATGATATTTATTTGTGGGGTGTTAATGACTACTGGGCAACACCAATAGAAGTTTTGTTTCAAGGTGCTGGTGATTGTGAGGATTTTTCCATTGCCAAGTACTTTACCTTAATAGAGTTAGGCGTTGCAGAAAAGAAAATGAGGATAACCTATGTTAAAGCCTTGAAATTAAAAAAAGCACATATGGTTTTAACTTATTATTCCTCTCCACGAGCTGTACCAGTGGTGCTGGATAATTTAATTCCAGAGATAAAGTTAGCAACTAAACGGACTGATTTATTACCTGTTTATAGCTTCAACGGTTCTGGTTTATGGCTAGCAAAATCTAGAGGAAGAGGTAAAAAGGTAGGCGGCTCAGGTCGAATAAGTCTGTGGACAGATCTTAAACAGCGGATGTTAAAGAATTCGTTACATTAACTGTAGAAAAAGGAAAAGTAATCAATACCTTAGCATTTAACTACACCATTCGGCGTAGCCAGCGAGCAAAAAAAACACGTATTATTGTGACGACTGACAAGATAGAAGTCGTCGCCCCATTACGCGTTTCAGAACGAAGAATACATAATTTTGTTAAATCACAACAAGACTGGATAGAGACTGCAACGGACAAAGTAGCAAAAAATAAACAAAGTATCAATAAGTGGGCACCTGAAAAATATATGGATGGTGTCAGCGTGCCTTTTCGGGGAGGTTACAACAAAATACAACTTAAACTAGCGACATCAAAAAAAGTTAGTATCACATTTGATCAACAGGTTTTTACTATATATCTACCTGTTAATATTGCAGAAACAGACAGGCATGAATTGATTCGAAGTGGACTGATAGACTGGATGAAAAGTCAGGCGGCTAAGGATGTGAAAAGTATTGTTGATGAATATGCCAGAAAATATAATTTATACCCTCGATTTATTAGAATTAAAACCCAGAAAAGCCGCTGGGGAAGTTGCGGGATTCATAATGATATCAATCTAAACTGGCTATTAATACTCGCCCCACCCAAAGTCATGGAATATGTTGTTATTCATGAATTGTGTCATATAAAAGAAAGAAATCATTCGGCAAATTTCTGGATGCTAGTTGAGAAACATTGCCCAGACTATAAAGAACAAAGAAATTGGTTAAAACAAAATGGCCAGAGTGTTATGCAAGGTTTGTGATGACGTTTAATTTAAAAAAGACAGCCTTTTATAGTGTTGTAGCATTGATTATATTTTCAGGTCAGTTTTTATTAAATCATGGATTAGTAACGGGTGCTCCGCCAGTTATTAAGCAAAAAACAATGACTGGATACAATGCCATGAAAACAATCAGCCAGGGGCCCGCAATAATTTACTTTTGGGCTGAATGGTGTGGAATATGCAAAATGATGCAGCAACCATTGACTGCCGTGTCTGAAGATTTCCCAGTGATAACGATTGCTGTTAAATCGGGTGATGATAAAAAGGTACAAAACTATTTAAATGAGAAGTCGCTAAACTGGAATGTAGTGAATGACCCTTTAGCTGAAATAGCAAAACAATACCAAGCAAAAGGTGTTCCTTCTGTTTTCTTTTTAAATGAAGATGGGAAAATAATATTAACAACTTCTGGGTATACCAGTGAGATTGGATTAAGGCTGAGGTTGTGGTTAGTGAGTATATTCAGGTAAAAGTAAGCAGTCTTTTTTGAAAGAAAAGGGTAGGTGAATTTATTAGTACAGATGTTATTACCAAGGGAAGATACCATTGGAAAATGGAGTTAGGAACCAGGTTCAGTAATTGTGGTGCTAAGTGAGTCTGGTATTACTCAAACACCACTGAAAATTTTGGCTGATGCAGTCATTATTCAGTGGTTAGTTAAGGTGGCGTAGCCTTTCTGTGTACAAGTATTTTACTTACGAGCTAATTTAGCCTGTTCTAAAGTTTTGCTTTCATCAGGCAAAGTCACATTTAGAAAGTTATTTAATGCACCTTTACTGGTTAAAATACGATATTGAGCAAAAATTTCATCATATTTTGCATTGGTATAAGCACTTTTAGAGACGAACATTTCATTTGCAGAGTCTAATAAATCTAATAGAGTGCGTTGACCGATGTTAAATTGTTTTTGATAGGCTCTATTACTTTTTATACTGGCGTCCTGATGAGTTTTAAAGAAGTTTATCTGACTTTTGATTGTTTGGTGTGCAACCCAAGACAAGCGCATGCTTTCAACAACTTGTCTGTATGTATTGTCTCTGATGTCTTTGGCTTGGTTAATTAATTGAGAGGTTTCTTTGCGGCGTGCAAGGTCTTTACCTCCATTAAATAGATTGTATCTAAGTCGCACCATTGCGCTGGCATCTTCATTTTTACCTTTAATACCATCCAGGTCTACATTGTGAGAGGCACTGGCTTCAAAGTCTATTCTTGGCATATAAGCCGCTTTTGCAGTATCGTGTTGAGCAAAGGCAGAATCTATATCAGCATTGGCAGATTTTAAGATAGGGTGATTGGCAACAGCTTGTTCTATGGCTGACTCTAAGCTTTTAGGTAATGCAGTGACTGGTGCTTCAACTGACTGCAAGTCATTAGGTAATTGTCCAATAATTCTTAAAAAAGCAGTTTCTGAATCTTTAAGGTTTCCAATTTCTGATAGCGTGTTTTTTTCTGCCAGAGCTAGACGACCATTAGATTGGTCTGCATCTGCACGTCTGCCAATACCACGTTGGCTACGTAATTGAATTTGGTCGTTTGTTCTTTGGTGAACTAAAAGATTGTCTTTTGCTAGAGAGAGTAATTCACGGCGGCGTAAAACATTAATATAGGCCTCAACTGCATTTAAAGCTGTAATCTCAGCCTGACCAAAGACAGTGTATGCTCTAGAATTGGTCCTAGCTTGATGGCGATTAACTTCACTAGGGGTTGCTAAGCCATCAAAAATCATTTGTCTTAGTTGAATTGATGCTTCTTCTCGCCCATAAGAAACGGTGCCATCACCACGGCCTCGAGTTGAAGGGTTTGTTGATTGTTCCCAACCGATACCTGCTGCAATATCAACAGTGGGAAAGTAAGCTGATTTGGCTTGGTTTATTTCATTTGCAACAGCGGATCTTTCTGATTTAGCCGATTGAATTTGTGGGTTTTCGTCAATCGTTTTTTGTATTGCTTCTTGTAGGGTTTGAGCTGAAACCAGAGAAGATAAAAGTAAGCAGTAAATACCCATTGAGAATTTAATTTTTATATCCATTTTAAATTTATTCAGATTTTCTATAATTATGTGGTTTATTTATATTTGAGTATCAATCAAACTCTTTAATAAATAAGGCTAAATGCAAACGATCAGGTACATTTAGTTTTTTAAATATTGATGTTAAATGCGCTTTAACTGTTCTTTCAGAAATAAACAGTAACGATGCTATGGTCTTATTATTGTCCCCGGAACGGATCATTTTTGCTACCTCATGCTCTCGGGTAGAAAGCGTTGATAATAACTTAGATGATTCAAGGTATTTGGGTTCTAAATTGGTTTCAATTGTTGTTGATTTTATTTGAACAAGTGCTCCAATTACTTTAGAAATAAGATGGCGTTGAATCCATATATCTCCTTTTATAATCCGTTCAACGGCTAGCAGAATAAGTTCTGCAGGATCTTTTTTATTGCAATATCCTGCCGCACCATGAACTAGAGCTTCTATTTGATTTTCTTCTGGCCAGTTGTCACCCATAATAAGAAAGCGAGTTGTTTTATTGCTGAATAGAGATAATAAGCTTTTATTTTGAATGATTTTATCAGCATCAATGATAATGATATCAGCAGTAAAGCTAGCGCTAATATCAATAATAGTATCAATTTGATATTGTTTATTCAGTAAAGATGACCATAATGTGATCAAGTCTGCGTTATCTGAAAAAAATAAAATGCGGTTCAAATGCTTATCCCTAAAGTAGCTTTATGACTATTAATTATTTATCGCTCTCTTAGTGCTCTGCCTCTTGCTTTTAAAATAGGTTTAAGCAAATAGTCTAGTACAGATTTTTTACCTGTCAAAATATCAACATCAGCTGTCATGCCTGCAATAATATTTAGCCGCTCTCTATTTTTTTCAAGGTAATTTTTATCTGTTCTGAGCCTTATTATATAGTAACTTTTACCGTCTTCTTCATTGGTGATAGTATCCGCGCTGATGTGTTCTAGTTTAGCTTCTAGACCACCGTAGATAGAAAAGTCGTAAGCGGTTAATTTCACCATCGCTTTTTGCCCCGGATATAAAAAGGCAATATCAGCAGGCCTGACTTCGGCTTCAATAAGTAGTTGATCTTCCAAGGGAACAATTTCCACTAAATCCATCCCTGGTTGTATAACACCACCAATGGTTGTTACTTTTAGTTGCTTGATTGTGCCTTTAACGGGAGAAACAATTTTTGTGCGAGTTACTCTATCTTCAAGTGCCAAAACAGAGGCTGAAGTTCTATCTAATTCAGCTTTTGCAAGGTTTAGTTCTTCAAGTGCTTCGGTATGAAAACGAATTTCGAGCTCAGCAAGTTTGTTTTTTGCTTCATTTAAAGAAGACTTAATTCTTGGAATTGATAAGCGTGCAGATGATAGCTCACCTCTTAAGTCATTAGTGCTTCGTTGTAGTCTTAAAATTTCCACTTGAGACATTGCACCTTCAGCAACAAGAGGCTCGGACATTTTTAGCTCCTTTCTTAGCAGCTTGTAACTCCTGGAAATTTGTGCAGTCTTAGAGTTTAATTCAATAAGGTCTTGTTCTTTCTGGCGGATTTGATCTTCTAATATGCGTCTATTTGCTTTTAATTCTTTTTGTCTGGAAATTAGTAAATATTTTGCATCGCTGGCAATACTAGGCTGATTTTGCAAAACCTCATCCGGAATAACAATCTCTTGTTTATTAACCTCAGCAGATAAACGAGCTGTTGTTGCTAATAGCTCGTAGTATTTAAGCTTTGTTTCATTAAATGATGAGGCAAACCTGACTGCATCTAATTTAAGTAATGCCTGTCCCTTATTGACAAGATCACCTTCTTTTATAAGGATGTCAGAAAGAATGCCGCCTTCCAGATTTTGTACAACTTGAATATGACTGGAGGGAATTGTTTTTCCTGAACCACGAGTAACCTCATCTAATGTTGCAAAATTGGCCCAAATAATGGCGATAACAACAAAACTAAATGCAAGCCATAAAATAAGATGACTTTGTATAGACGCTCCGTAAAGATTGGCCGCATTAACATCGGTTAAAAAGTCCTGGTCTTCTGAAGATTGTTTAAGGTTTGATTTTAAATCAGCTAGTTTTTTCAACATATTTGTTATCCAGAAACTTTAATTTGGCCTTGTTTGAGAGCATCCAGTACAGTTACTTTGGGTCCATCAGCTACAATTTTTGAGCCATCCATCACGATTAATCTATCAACCAGTGTTAATAATGAAGATCTATGTGTCACAAGAATTAATGTTTGTGAATTTAATTGACTGGAAAAGCGTTGTTTAAAAGCTTCTTCAGTACTGTTATCCATTGAGTTACTCGGTTCATCCATAATAAATATTGGCGGTGATAACAATAATGCCCTGGCAACTGCAACACTTTGACGCTGCCCACCCGAAAGGGCATGGCCGCGTTCTCCTACAGGTAAATCAAACCCTGCAGGGTGTTTATTAACAAAATTAGTCACACCTGTGATTTCAGCTGCACGTAGAATGGAAGCATCATCAGCAAAACGAGAACCTAAGGTGATATTGTCTTTTACACTACCAAACATTAAAGAAATATCTTGAGGCACATAGCCAATCTGCCGGCGTAAGTCAGATGGGTCTATTTGTCTAATATCTGTACCATCAATCAGAATGGAACCGTCTTCTGCTTGATAAAGTCCCATCATTAATTTCTCAATAGTACTTTTTCCAGAACCAATACGCCCAATAAAACCAACGCGTTCTCCAGCCTGAATTTTAAATGAAATATTGTCTAGTGCTTTAACAGGCTGTTCCGGGTAGCTAAAGCTAATGTTCTTAAACTCAATAGAACCTTTAAATGTAGGGCGGTGTAGGAACTTCTTACCTGGTTCTCGTTCAACAGGTAAAGTCATCATTTTATTTAATGAAGATAATGATGCTTGAGCTGAATGGTATCGAGTTAATAAAGAGGCAACTTGGGCAACGGGGGCCAGTGCTCTGCCAGTAAGAATGGTACAGGCAATCAATCCACCCGTCGTTAAATCCCCTTCGGAAATTTTATAAACGCCATAAACAACCACAGCAACTGAAGCCATTTGCTGTAAAAAAGCAGTAAAATTAACAGCCATAGCAGACAATAAACGGGACTTAAGACTAAGGCGCGCAATCTGACCAATATTTTGTTCCCATAAACGTTGCATTTGGCTTTCGGCACCATTACTTTTAATAGAATCAAGATTTGTCAGAGACTCAATTAAAGTAGCGCCTTTTTGGGCTGAAAATTTGAACAGTTCATTAATGCTGTTTTTTAATGGTTTTTGTACTGCAATGCCAGCCAAGATGGCTAAGGGTAAAACAGCCAGAGGAATAAGGGCTAGGTCCCCTCCCAGCATATAAATAACAGCTAGAAAAATAAAAAGAAAAGGAAGATCAATTAAAGTTGATAGGGTTGCGGAAGTGAGAAAGTCTCTAAAGGATTCAAATTCGTGTAAATTATTAGCAAATGCACCGACTGAAGCAGGGCGAGACTCCATTTTAATACCGAGAACTTTTTCAAAAATAGTGGCGGATAAAATGATATCAGAACGTTTGCCAGCAACATCAATAAAATAGCCACGTAATGATTTCATTATAAAATCGAAGCTATAAACTATGACGACTCCTATGGCTAATACCCATAGTGTCTCTAATGCATGATTAGGAACGACCCTGTCATATACATTCATCACAAATAAAGGTGAGGCTAGTGCAAAGAGATTGATTAGTAGTGAAGCGGCTAAAACTTCTATATATATAGGCCAGGATTTATAGATAACATCCCAGAACCAGTGTTTAACTTTTGGTGTAGCGGAAGCATCGGTGCGTGTATCAAATTTATGATTGAGCTGAATAAAAAAAGCTGAACCAATGTATTCCTCATTTAACTCTTCTAGTGAAACTGTTTTTTCTCCATTATCTGTTTCTGGCAAAATAATGGTGTATTGATTTTCATTTTTAGAGACTAAAATACAGGTTTTATTATTTTTTAGAAGTAATACAGCAGGTAAAACCAGATTAGAAATTTTTTCAAGTGGTCGTGTAACTAAACCAGTAGAAAACCCTGCTCGTTCAGCAGCTCTAATAAATAAGGCAGGGGTCAGTTTATGATCAACTAATGGTAAGCCAGATGTAAGTGACTCAGCTGAGTGAGGGCTGTGTAATATTTTACAGATTGAAAGCAGGGCTAATAATAGAGAATCTTCCTGATTAGCAATAGTGTCTGGATCTAGTGTCGTTGAATTGTGTTTAGTCATATTTAAGAATCAGCGTACATAAAAAGAGTGTAATTTAAGTTTGTTCTAGACTAATTTTGGATAAACCATAGGATTTATATGAGTATAAGTGAAATTTTTAAATTGTTTGATTAAATCCAAAGTTTTTGCATAAAAAGTATGTCGTACTACAATGAATTCTAAGTTTTATAAGTTAGGAGGCAAGAAATGCCCTATGTCAAACGAAATGAAAATAATGAGATAGTAAAAATACATCAGCTAAAAGTGGAAGGTTGTGAGCAATGGGTGGAAGATAGTGATCCAGAACTATTAGGTTTTATAAAAGGGTTGAAAGTAGAAGATCAAGTAAAGCAGGCATTGTCTAGTTCAGATAATGACATGGGGCGTGTAGTTGAAGATTTAATCGATTTGTTGATGAAGAAACAAATATTTGTCTACACGGAATTACCAGAAGCCGTACAGGCTAAACTAAATACCAGATCACAATTAAGAAAAGATATGAACGCATTAGAAAGCCCAATCAACAACGATGAATCAATTTTATGAGGCACAGGGATGTGCCGAATGCCGTTTTTGCAGGAGCAAAAAACGGTGAGGCACAAAAAAGCAGACGGAATGCCGTTTTTGCAGGAGCAAAAAACGGTGAGGCACAAAAAAGCAGACGGAATGCCGTTTTTGCAGGAGCAAAAAACGGTGAGGCACAAAGAACATAAAGATTGTCATCATTTGCAGGAGCAAGCACAAAGATAAAGCGAATGATATTTTGTAAAAGTAAAAACATGTGAGCCATAGAGAAGCATCAAATGAACTATTTTAAAAAAACTATAAATATGTAGCAGAGAAAATTGCAATAGTATTAGAAATTAATAAAGTAAAAGTATTCTAAAATTAACATTTAGTACCTTAGTACAATAGGCAAAGCAGTCTTCCCCATTTAAAATGACAATCAAATTAACGTATATACCGTAGTATTTATTTATATAAAACATCTGTCATGATAAATGTATTAATAATTGATAAAACCGAACAAATAAAATTAGAATGGTTGCATGTAGAGATGAATATCTTAGTGCATTGTGATGATTTGCAGGCATTAATTACAATTGAAACCTATCAACCTTCAGTCATTTTGCTTAATTATAATATGCGTTATGAAGCGACCATTGATTATATAAAATTAATACTGGCTACCCATTCAGATAGCAAAATAGTTGTGATTGCCGATGAGTTAGATGAAGAAATAAAATTAGATTGTTTGATAGCAGGGGCAAAAGGCTATCAAAATATAAAACAACTAGAAGGTTATGCCAAAAAATTAGTAGAAGTAGTTGATGCTGGTGAAATTTGGATATCCAGACAAATGGTTACAAAGTTATTAGATAAATTAGTGATGGCCAGACCTTCGAATGAATTTAAAAGACAACTCAGACTAGTGTAAAAAGACTATTCTTGAATAGCGATAAAAAAATGACAAACGAAAAAGCAGATAATAATCAGGAAGAGTCTTTAAATTTGCATGATTTACTTGTCGATGACCAGGCTGATGTATTGAGTGAGTACCTTTCTCTATCAATAGAAACTTTAGGAGAAGACACTAAAGTAAGTGTTACAACAGTAGAGGAAAACCCAATAACATACTCCTCCACTTTAAGTGGGGTTTCATTTACTGATTTACAATACTTAGCTGACGGAAATACTGACCCAGTTAGTGAATAAAAAACATTATGTGTATCGCAGTTTTTTTAAATAAAGCATAAAAGTTAATTGTTTTAGTACCAAAGTACAATATTCAAAGCTTTTATCATATGTGAAAATTTAAATAACTGTTGGTGAAAACCAAAAGAATTTATATAAATAAGTAATACTTTTAATTGAAGGGAATGATCGTGGCAAATTTAGGCATAGTACAAGTAGTATCAGGCATTGTTAAAGCCATCTCAATTGATGGAGCAGTACGTGTTTTACAAGTGAGCGATAGGGTATTACCAAATGAACAAATAATTACAGGAGACACAGGAACTATAGCGATAGAATTTTCTGATGGCACAAGTTTGGATCTTGGTCGTCATTCTGCTATCACACTGAATGATGACAATTTTATAAAAGAAGGCGGATCTCAGGTGTTAGAGTTGGTTCAGGATGAAGTTGGAGGTATTCAACAAGCATTACTAGATGATGAGAATTTTGATCCATCAACTTTAGCAGCACCTGCAGCTGGTGCTGTCCCAGAAGATGGAAGTATAACGGATGAGAATGGGGGGAGCTCTACCGTTCATGTTGAATATTTAGCACCATCTGAAACTCCGAATAGTGGTTTTTCTACTACTGGTATTAATGTAGCTTTTTCCTCAGAAAATGAGGAGCTTTTATTAAACCCTGTTCAAACAGCTTTGCAAACTACAGAGCCAACGCAGGTTTCAGAGCCTGTACGTCCAATTATCAGTGTTGCTGCAAGTAATCCAACGGCCATAGAAGGCGAAGCTGGCGATACCGTTGAATTTACCATTACACGCAGCGGCACTACAGAAAATGCCAGTACCGTACAGTTTAACTTAGGCAGCTCAGCAGGCTCTTCACTGGAAGCAGCCGATATTGCAGCCATCAGTTACACCGATGATACCGGTACTCATACTGTGAGCAATATAGCAGGCTTTATCGCCAATGGCATTGATCTGGTCATTAATGCCGGTTCCACAAGCACACCGACAGTGACTTTAACCCCGGTGGATGATGCATTATTGGAAAACACCGAAGCTTTCAGTGGCAATATCAGCACTACCGATAGCAATATTACGATAGGTACACCAAGCGCGGCAGCAGACTTTAGAGATGAAACGGGCACAAACCCAAACAATCCAAGAAATGAAAGTCCAAGTATCAGTATTGAAGCCACCGATGCTACTGCAACAGAAGGTGAAGCCGGCGATACCGTTGAATTTACTATCACGCGCACAGGCACCACAGAAAATGCTAGTACGGTGCAGTTTAATTTAGGCAGCTCAGCAGGCTCTTCACTGGAGGCGGCCGATATAGCCACCATCAGTTACACCGATGATACTGGTACTCATATCGTGAGCGATATCTCAGGCTTTATCGCCAATGGGATTGATCTGGTAATTAATGCAGGTTCCACCAGCACACCGACAGTGACCTTAACCCCCGTAGATGATGCCTTATTAGAAAACACTGAAGCCTTCGGTGGCAATATCAGTACCACCGATAGCAATATTATTATTGCTACAGATACGGCCGCCGCCGACTTTAGAGATGAAACAGGGACTAACACGGGTAATCCAAGAAATGAAAGTCCAAGTATCGGCATTGAAGCCACCGATGCTACCGCAACAGAAGGCGAAGCCGGCGATACCGTTGAATTTACTATCACGCGCACAGGCACCACAGAAAATGCTAGTACCGTGCAGTTTAATTTAGGCAGCTTAGCAGGTTCAGCCCTGGAAGCGGCCGATATAGCCGCTATCAGTTACACCGATGATACCGGCACGCATACCGTTACTGATATTGCTGGTTTTATCGCGAATGGGATTGATCTGGTGATTAATGCTGGCTCCACTTTAACGCCCACTGTAACCTTAACCCCGGTGGATGATGCCTTATTAGAAAATACCGAAGCCTTCAGTGGCAATATCAGCACTACCGATAGCAATATTACGATAGGGACAGAGACAGCGGCCGCCGACTTTAGAGATGAAATGGGCACAAATTCAAACAATCCAAGAAACGAAATAGCCATTGAAATAAATGCCACAGATGCTACAGCAATCGAAGGAAATTCAAATGATAGCGTCACTTTTACTATTTCTCGAACAGGTGTTGAAGCAGGCACTGCGGATACTACTGTAGATTTTGATCTGGGAGCTCAGGCTGGGTCAAGTATAGAAGCCAATGATATCGCATCAATCGATATTGCAGATGCTAATGGCGCCAGAACATCAATTACTGATCCAGCGGCCATTCAAGCTTTCTTAAATGCAGGCACCAACCTTACTTTAACTGGAACAGGGAATGCAACTGTGGTGTTGACCCCGATTAATGATGTTGTTATAGAAAACACAGAAGATTTTAGTGGAAATATCTCCGCATCAAGCAATGGTGCCATCACTAAAAGCACTGATGCAGCAAACTTTGTTGATGATACTCCTAACAATACCCCACAGGCCGATAACGTTAATACAACATCAAATCTTGCAACTGATTCAATGCCTGCAGATTTTCCAGTTAACAGTAATATTGCCTTTTTTAAGAAATTTGATGTGGGTGGTGGGCTTGAAAATTCGGCTACTGAAAATGACTCTAATGATCCTGCAGATCTTGGTGGTGCAGATATAGAAACATCTGAAAGTAATCTTATTTTTAATATTGAATCACTTCCAAATTATGGTGATATCTATATTAAGAGCAATAATACTTATACAAAGGTTGATGCAAGCAATATTGACAGTGTGGATTTTTCAACAACAAGCAATGTGTATTGGATAGCAACTTATGACCAAGTGCCGATAACGGGGACGGCTCATGATCTTTCCTTTGTTAATGGTTTAGGAGACCCTGCGGCTGATGGACTAACAGTTAAGGGAGTTGGGTTAGATGGAAGTGATGCAGCAATATTTTATAGTCGTACTGATGGTTTAGGTATTAGTGGTGGTCGAATTAATCAACTTGAATATGCCAATGGCCATACAGAAACACTAGTATTTGATTTTGATAATGCAGTGAATAATGGAACCATAGGTGTTACTCATTTAATTAAAAATGAATCGGGTGGTGAGATTGGCGTTGTTTCAGCTTATTTAAATGGTCAATTAGTTGGAGAATATTCTTTTACAGCTTCAAGCACTGCAAATGCTTATTTTTCACCATTAAATGGAAATGTAGATACAAGCGCTATTGGCAGCGCTGGTAATCGGAATGGTAGTGTATCTTTTACACTCTCTGATGTTGTTTTTGATCAATTACGTTTTACGGGTATTGAATACCAAAATCAAGGCCGTGGATCAGATTCTAGTGATTATTATGTTGCAAACATTTCATATAATGATGTTGATGATGGAATTGAGTATAGTTATTCTGTAACTGATGAGGCTGGCAATACGAGTAGTGCTGTGGATGTTGTTATTGATGTATTAACAGATACAGGGACTGATTCTATTTCAAGTGTTGTTAGTAACCCTAACCTTTCACCTTCGCCTCTTGCTACTTCCGATACATTGGGAAGTAATGATCCAACAAATTATAGTGCAGGTGCCAACTTCTTGACTGGTGGCGCAGGTGATGATGTTTTGATTGGTGGCGCTGGGAATGATGTTTTGATTGGTGGTGCTGATAATGATGAATTACATGGTGATGCAGGCAATGATATTTTGACAGGTAGTACTGGAAATGATGAATTTGTTTGGACAAAAGATGATGTAGCTGTCGGTACAGTGGATACTATTACTGACTTTAATATTTCTCAAGATGTGTTGAATTTGGCCGATTTGCTGGCAGATAATTCGCATACCATTGAAGGAATCGATAATGGGGGCGAATTACAATTGGAAGTCAGTACTAATCCTGCCACTCCTGGTACGGCTCAATTGGTACAAACCATTGATTTAATCGGTGTGAGTATTGCGGCAGGAAGTGATGCTGCAACCATGCTTAATGATTTATTGACTGATGGCACTATCAATGATGGTTAAGCAATCACTTTTTAGTTAATTTAATTTCAAGGCACTTTCGGGTGCCTTGTTTGTATTAGGGGTTCTACGCAAATTATGCTCAAGTTGGGGTTGTTAATCGATATGTTTTATAAGAACTGAGATAAGGTGAAAAATGAATTTTCCAGAAATCATTCACCATGGTGCAATTAATGGGGTTACAGGGTCTTGCCATGAGCTGAAAATTGATGATAAAAACTCACTATTAATCGATTGTGGATTATTTCAGGGAGCAGAAGCTTCAGAAAAAGGTACGGGAATTGAACAGTTTACTATTGATTTTCCAGTTAAGCAGATTAAAGCACTGTTAGTGACTCAGTGCCATATTGACCATGTCGGTCGTATTCCCTATTTAATGGCAGCAGGTTTTGATGGTCCCATTTATTGCTCTGAACCTACAGCGGTATTATTACCTTTAGTACTAGAAGATGCTGTTAAAATTGGTTTTACTAAAAATTCACAATTAATTGATAAATTTCTAAAACATCTTCTTAGAAAAATTGTTCCAGTACCTTATGGAATCTCTGATTAAGTTAGAAATATTTCAGTAAAAGAAATTTTACTGAATTTTTTGAAATTTTCTCATTTTCCATTCTAAAACATCTTCTTTTTACAGATAAATCCGTCCAAAACTCGATAAAATCGAGTTTTGGACGGATTTATCCTGCGAGCCTCCCTCTTAATTGGTAGAGATTTGCCAATCCAAGCAACATGAATACTTGAGTTCGA